>Ga0316204_10003502_pt1 | contig 31109 bp, 28 predicted proteins | sample 6monrhotite_MG_2_FD_205661 | JGI IMG/M metagenome (GOLD analysis project Ga0316204, IMG submission 205661) | Microbial mat bacterial communities from mineral coupon in-situ incubated in ocean water Damariscotta River, Maine, United States -... | ecosystem: Environmental > Aquatic > Marine >...
CTCTGCCAAATCCAAATAGCCTTGGATTGATGCGCTTCGCGCTTCTTGGCAGCGGCAGCGAGGGCAACGCCCTCGTGGTGCAGGTCGGCGACACTAGAGTAATGATGGACTGCGGTTTTTCTTTGAGTGAAACCGTGGCTCGTTTGGCTCGCTTGGAAATCTCCCCAGAAACACTGACTGCTATCGTCGTTACGCACGAACATGGCGATCACATCGGCGGTGTGGTGCGTCTAGCAAAAAAATTCTCCCTTCCCGTATTCCTCACCCATGGAACCTTGCGCGCCCGGCATGCGGCATTTGCCAAGCTGTCTGATGTGACGGAAATCAATCCACACCTCTCATTTGATATTGGTGACGTGCAGGTGCAACCCTATCCTGTTCCGCATGATGCTAGCGAGCCTGTGCAATATGTGTTTAGTGACGGAGTAAAACGTCTAGGAGTGTTGACCGATGTGGGATGTGTTACGCCACATATCGAAACAACCTTGAACGGTTGCGATGCGCTGGTGTTGGAATGTAACCATGATGCGGACATGTTGGCGAATGGTGGGTATCCCTACCACTTGAAGCAACGCGTGGCCGGGCGCTACGGACATCTTAACAATCATGATGCGGCGGCATTTTTAGCACGGTTGGATAGTAGTAAATTACAACATATCGTGGCGGCGCATTTGAGTCATAAAAACAATACACGGGCTTTGGCGGTCAGCGCATTGAGTCGCGCATTGTCGTGTGAGGAAAAGCGTATCTCCGTGGCAACGCAAGATGCAGGGCTGGCGTGGTGTAGTATTACTTGAGAAGAGGTTTCAAACCCTTACCGCATAGGAGTCAAAAAGCTCAACGAGTAACGGAATTAGTCTCTGATTGGCTGCTTTTCAGGCTGCGATAGTGGCCTGTATTGAACTTATAAACCAGTCGTATTGGCTGATGCGCCAGGATGGGAGGATGCCCACATTTCATTGAAGCGGGACTGCAATGTGCGAGCTGCCTCGGGGTCATTTAGCGCATAGATTCCGCGTGCATCGTCGAAATGAAAACGCCTTAAAAAATGTATTTCGTCCGCTACGGAAAATGGTTCGGAGAGATGGCGTAGATTTAGCGGTGTTTGGTAAATATGCATCTTGTGACTGAACTGGCGCAATAGCATCATCATGCGCGGGCAGAAACGTAGCAGGGGCTGTACGTCGTGTGCCAGCAGGTGTAGGCGTGCCGAAGGGCTGGAGAGCAAAAGTCGCCGCAATGAGTCATAGCGCGCTTCGGAGTTAAATCCGAGGTTGTCAAAATCCTTCTCGAATATGAATAGCGATTGCTGTGCTCTCGCGCATAAATCGTCTAGTGCCGCGACATATTGAGTCGTACCATTGATTGAAGTGTGTTGCAGTTCAGCTTCATTCATACATATTTACTCCCGCTTGATCTAGTCCAGATGGAGGTAGCCATCCAGATAAAACTCATACAACAGTGTCGTCGCGTCCTCAGTTAATTCGCTACCCGCAAGTAATGTGCGCGTGTCGGCTAATTGGCGCAGCGTGTGGTAACTAGCCTTGTCTAGCGGATACGCATCACCATTGATAAACACAGTGTCGCCATGACATAACATTTGAGTTTTAATATCAAGTGCAATATTGCGAGTGGCAATTGCTTTTGTAAAGCGAGATTCAGAAAGTACTTTGTCAGGGCTGTCGAAAAACACATGTGACTTCGGGTCGCTCAAATAGCTGCCCAGAAAGTTAGCCACATCTTCATCATCCCATTGGACTTTGCGTATAGCTTGCACAACTTGTTGCAACATATCGCTGCTGATTTCAGACGGATGTTTTTGCGCTTTTAAGTCGGGATCAGCATACATTCCATCCACACAAATACGGTCTTGCAAATACACCAGAAACTGCTCGGATAACTCCTGCTTGGATGGAGTACGGAAGCCGACTGAGTAAGTCATACAATCATCTTCAGCAACGCCGTTGTGTCCACAATGTGGTGGGAGGTACAGCATATCGCCCGCTTCCAATACCCACTCTTGTTCGACATGAAACTCTTTAAGAATGCGCAAGGGCGCACCTTCAATCAAGCTACGGTCTGCCTGGGCGGAAACTTGCCAGCGACGATGCCCAGAGCCTTGCAATAGAAAAACATCGTAAGCATCAAAGTGCGGCCCAACACTTCCCCCTTTTGGAGCGAAGCTGACCATTAAATCGTCCAGTCGCGCATGGGGAATGAAATTAAATTGTTTGAGTAATTCAGTTGCTTCCGGCAATACGTGATTTACACCCTGTACTAACACGGTCCATTTGCCGCGCAACTTTGCCATTTCAGCTGGATCGAAAGGGCCGTGTGCTAATTGCCAAGCGCCGCGTGAATGTTTGACCAGACGAGCTTGCGCATCTTCTAAACATGACATTTCTATAAGCTGTTGTGGTGAAAGCAGTCCTTTAAAGCCCGGAACAGCCTGACGAATGAGTAAAGGTTTTTTCTGCCAGTAGTCACGCAGAAATTCTTCGACGCTTAAACCGCCGAGTAGGGAGAGTTTAGTTTTCATAGCGAGATTATAGCTGCGCAGAATTGTTCGCAAAATAAATTTGGTGCAAAATCAATCTCAGTTAGAATATGGCTAGAGGAGATACGTTATGCAATTAAAAGTTGGAATGGAAGCACCACACTTTGATTTGGCAGATGCTGATATGCAGATGTTCAGACTCACTTCGTTGCAGGGTAAAAAAAACATTGTGTTGTATTTCTACCCTAAGGACGATACGCCAGGGTGCAGAATGGAAGCGACCGAATTTAGCGAGCATGAAGAAGATTTCGCTGAATATGATACTGTTGTAGTTGGTATTAGTCGTGACGACTGCATCAGTCATGCGGAATTCCGCGACAAATATGGCTTATCCGTCCTCTTGCTTGCCGATACTGAATCGCGTGTTTGTAAAAAATACGGGGTGTTGTATGACAAGGAAGAAATAGATGGACACAAAGCGATTGCGATTCAGCGCTCCACTTTCGTTATAGATAAGCTGGGCAAGCTGCGCCACGTTTTATACGGAGTCCATGCGCATAAGCATCCAGATGAAGTACTCAATTTGATAAAGGAAATGAAATGAAAGTCGTGAAAGATACAGTGGTCTCCCTACGTTACGAACTTACTGATGTAAATGACGGAACACTGATCGAAAAAGCAGATGACCCTATCAGTTATGTTCATGGCGGTTATGATGGCATATTTCCCGCTGTTGAAGAAGCCTTGCACGGTAAAGAAGTGGGCGATACATTCACTGTCACTATGGATCCAGACGGCGCTTTTGGTGAATATGAACACGATTTGGTGCGCGCTGAGGCACGCGAGATGTTCCCCAAAGAAGTTGCCGTTGGCATGCAGTTTGAGGGTGGCTCAGAAGGTGAAGATGATGAAGATTTCATGCTCTACACTGTCGTAGAAGTTAGCGACAAAGAAGTTACCGTTGATGGCAATCATCCTCTTGCGGGCAAGACTATCCGCTTCGACGGAACCGTTTCAGCCGTTCGTGCCGCGACTCAAGAAGAGTTGGATCACGGTCATGTGCATGGCGACGGTGGGCATCAGCACTAGTCTTACTAAATCGCAAGTCCGGCCTGACAGAAAATTAATCGAGCTCCGGACTTATGTAACTTCATCAAGTTCGTTTATTTGATTTTCTCTGATCACAGATAAAACCCTATGCCCATCATGTCTTATATGTATATGACTACTAAATGAGAAATAGATATGCCCAAGATAAGGCTGCTAGCTCTGAGATCATGAGGCTGGTGCTGCAAAAGATGCCTGCTCATCCCGCAGCCTTTAATCCCACTACCTATGCCGTCTGGTATGAGTACCTCACGGGTATAAATCAGCCACTAAATAAATCATTAACTGAAATGCTCGAAGCTGGGCAGCCCCTGACAGACGATGCAATCTATTCCCTGTATTGTCGTCACCTAGCCGATGGCAATCCTGATGCGGAACAATTATTTAAGAAAAGCATGCAGGAAATGCTGGATAACTTGGGGTGCTTTGCCGAGGCGACAGACGGTGAGGCGGGTAAATTCAACGCCGAACTGCAAAAGCATGGCGAGACGCTGAGTCGTGAGCTAAGTGCCGATGCACTTAAAGGGCTTGTTAGTAATATCGCTCAGAAGACGCAGAGCATGCGCTCTTCTGTTGATTCCTTGCAGGGCAAATTGCATGATAGCAAGAGCGAAATTGAGCGCTTGCAACTGGAGTTAACGAGTGCACGTAGTGAGGCCTTGATTGATCCGCTAACGGGGGTGTTTAACCGGCGCGGATTTGAGGTGCAGATGAAGAACCTTATTGCGAATCCTGAGATGCAGGGCAAATGCGTTAGTTTTCTTATGTTGGACATCGACTTCTTCAAGAAGGTGAATGATACTTACGGGCACTTGTTCGGCGACAAGGTCATACGTCTGCTTGCAGAGGCGCTTAAGGCGCAGGTTAAGGGGCAGGATTCAGTCGCGCGGATGGGAGGCGAAGAGTTCGCCGTAATCCTGCCAGACACGCCTCTACAGGGCGCGAAGGCTGTAGCAGAACATATCCGCAGTTTGATAGAGAAGGGCAAAATCCGCAGATTGGATAAAGATGGTAGCGTTGGTGGTATTACCGTCTCTATCGGTATCGCAGGTTGCCAGCTTGGCGAAGATTGGACGGTGGCGATGGGCCATGCTGACGAAGCACTTTACGTATCTAAGCAAACAGGACGCAACCGTTCCACGATTTATACCCCGCCAGCAGAATAGTTGTTACGTCTTACGGGTCGCTATAAACCTAAAAATTTCACCACAGAGACACAGAGAAAAGCAAAACATCAACAACTTATTGCTGTGGCGGCCCCCCATTGGCTGAGCTAGAAATGCGTTGTATAATTTTTTTACTATGTGTTTTTTGCGGCACTGCCTTGCTTAAGTTGTTGCTCAGCGAGTATCTTGCATAGATGTGTTTCTTTTTGATTCAAAGTGCAATCAGCCACGGCATCAAACAAGTTTTGAATCTCAGACAGTGTAAAACTCGCCATCAAACGACTGGCTAGAGCAGCTTGCAAAGGCAGAATGCGCGATTCTCCGTTAGGAAGATTGAACCTAAAACTCGCCAGACGATTCAGCTCACCTTCGCTTTTGCTCAGCTCTTCTTGCTCGGTTTCCAATGTTTCATAGTATAGCTCTATCTCATCGGCTAGCAGATCCGGCAAGTCTTCAGGAATCTCTACCTGTAAACCCATATGGTCTTCGTTTGTGGTGCAAGGTACGCCATATTGCTGGACATGGTTCACAAATTTGTCGCGTATTTTGGCATTGAAGAAAATGTATTCAAACATGGTATTTGGCTGGGTATTAGGAATATGACATCCTGCCTTGCAGAAGAGATGAAATCAATCACCCTAATGGGGAGGCCGTAAGCTGATTGCATGTCATAAATATTGCGTTTCGGAGCAGAATTCACGAGAATGTCTGACATGGATAAAACAGTTAAAATTCGTGCATATACTGGCGAGTCTCCCGACTCGCAGAGCAGCTCATCGCAAGGTAATTTGAGCGATGAGCAGAACCGCTCTTTTGAGTTGGTAAAGAAATCTGCCTTGCTTGAAGCGGAAAAAAATAAAACCCTCGAGCTGTTAGGCCTGGTTGAGCAACTGCGCGGAAAGCTCTCACAAGAGCAGGCGAAATCAGCCGAGCTGACAAAGCGAATTGCCAGTATTGAAACAAGCGAACTTGCCCAGAAAAATACGCAACTGGAAGAAGAAAAAAGAAAGTCGCACGAACTGTTAAAAATAATCGAGGAGCTCAGAGAGAGTCTTAAGCAGGAGCAGAGCAAAGCGGCGGAGTTGGCAAAAAATGCGATCAGCGTAGCCGAAGTTCAACAGCAAACTCAAACTCTTTCTAAAGAAGCCGCCGAGATGACAGTTGGATTGCAAGCGCAGAAAAGTAAAATCATCGAACAACAAAACAAGCTGCTAGAGCAGCAGTCCAAAATTAGCGAGCTGGAAATCCAGCTTGTCAGCAAAGAAGCCAGAGTCAATACCTTGTCCGAGACGTTGGAAAAAATTTCTACTATCGCTGCCGTATACAAGTAGGCCTACGCTCACGCTAGTCCGTCCTCGGTCTCACTATTTCTTCACTTTAGCTTCGTTCACTGCGATTTTGCCTGTCTCAATGTCATTTTTCAGCTTATAAGTCGGTGAATACTTGTTATTATGCGATAGTTGAATTGTGGGATTAGTGAAAGTAAAAATGGGAAATAACAGCCAATTCGAAGTTGCAGATAGCCTGTTGCAGGCCAACACTCCACGTGGTAAAGAAAATATATGGACTGACATCGGTGAAGTAGAAGTCGTTTTTACGATATTCGGGCGAGCTATGGTGCTCACGGCAGCCGAAAAGAAAAAAATGCGCCGCTCGCGCTTGTTAATGATGTTGTTTTTTGTCGCTATGCTTGCATCTGCATGGCAATGGGGACGAGCTTATCTGCCTGAAGCGAAGCCGCCCGTTATAGACTCGGTTCCAGAGTTTGGCCTAATACAACAAAATATTGAGTTGAACCTCCCATCTGAAAATGTCGTAAAAAAAACGCCGCCAGTAGTGCGGAAGAACGCGCATAAACCCCGCGTCATAAAACCAGTTATTTCAAAGACCATAAGCCCTAAGCCCGTTGTTCGCCAAGTCGCTGTGCAAAAAAAGCCAGTAGTTACACCGCAGGCTATTGTGGCAAAGCCTGTCGTTCGCAAACCTGCGGCGACACCGCCTGTTGCAAAGCAGGCAGCGCAAGTTGGCGTTCCTCCGAGCAAATCCGCTCTGCCAGCTAAAGCGCCCGTAGTGCTTAAGCAAGCCCCAAGCAAAGTGGTAGAGCCTTCAGCCGCAACGCCCTAAGACAATACAGATTCATTCTCCAGTCCCGCAAAAGCGAGGCATTGGTAGGACGCAATCGTTATTGCGCCGGATGTAATGAGTGTTAAAGCGAAATTTTTAACGCACTGTTATTTCGGCATTTAAAGCATCCGGTGCAATATGCTGTGCTTATTGCACCGGATGCTTTTTATTAGGAATCTGTGGGTTCAGCCGCTTTAATTTCGCTGCGTATCATCACCGCTGCAAAGAAGCCATCTGTGCCATGCTGTTTCGGTAGGAGTTGCAGATAGTCACCCATTTCAAGTGAGATCTTTTGTTGTGCCAGCGCTTCGCCTGCGGGGAGCAGGGTGAAGTCGGGATGCTGGCTCAAGAATGATTCCACAATGGCTTGGTTTTCTTCGTGCAACAAGCTGCAGGTTGCATATACCAAACGCCCGCCTATTTTTAGTAACTTGCTGGCTGAAGCGAGTATGGAGGCTTGTTTTTGCGTTAGCTCGCTTACACTTTTCTCGGATTGGCGGAACTTTAGGTCTGGGTTGCGGCGTAACGTACCTAGTCCACTGCATGGGGCATCGACTAATACCCGGTCGATTTTTCCGGCTAGACGTTTAATCTTGTTGTCGTTCTCGTGTGCGATGAGCTGTGGCTGTACGTTGCTCAAGCCTGAGCGCGCCATACGCGGCTTCAGATTGGTGAGGCGCTTTTGAGAGACATCCCATGCGTACAAGCGTCCTTGTGAATTCATTATTGCACCAAGCATCAGCGTTTTGCCACCCGCTCCGGCACAAAAATCCACTACCATTTCATTGCGCTTGGGGGCGAGCAGTAGGCTCAATAACTGGCTACCTTCATCTTGTATCTCAAAACGACCGCCAAGGAACAGCGGGCTTTTGTTGAGCGCAGGCTTGCCGACAACGCGGATGCCAACTGGAGAGTAGGGGGTGACAGAGGCTTCTACACCTTCGGCCGAAAGTCCGCTCAAAATTTCATTGCGGTTGGCTTTCAATGTGTTTACACGCAAATCTAGTGTGGCGGAATTTTGCATAGATATGCCTAATGCAAGAATTTCGGAATCACTACGCTGGGCACGCAGTTTTTCTATGATCCACGTTGGGAGTTCTGCTTGTATCGACAAATCAAGCTCGTCAATTTGGATGCCCTTCACCACACCTAGCCAATCGGCCTCGGTGGCTTTGAGCAGGGGGGTGAGTTCGCGCACATTGTAGCCGCTGAAGCGTACCCAATAGGCTAGGGCCATACGCCGTGGCGTAGGTTTGTTGACGGTGTTCTCTGGTGTGGTGCAAGCGTGTTCCAGAAACAAACGATGCCGCAGTACGCCGAATACAGTTTCAGCGATCAGTGCGCGCTCATTGGAGCCGACGCGTTCCGCTTTGAAAAAATAGCGTAGCGAGGTGTCGGCGGGATGTTCCTGCGGCAAAATAGTGCGCAGCGCTTGTATGACGAGATCGAGACGGTATTCGGTAATGAGCATGGTGGGCCTTTAATAATTCAGTTGCTGAGTAATGCAGATTAATAGCGGTGGATAGATGGTGCAGGTAGATACAATAGCGTTGTACGTGGCAAGCTGTGTATCTATCAGAACGCTATTTAAGCTTATTTGGGGGCGCAGTTTAACAGAAGGGCAGTCGACTATTCATCTGATACGCGAATGGAGGTGATGATCGCTTCGGCGGCGATGTTTCCTTCGCGATCCAGATAGCGTATTTTTACTGGTAGAAAACGGTATTCCTGAGCGAACCAGATCTCTAAGCCCTCATCGTGCGGTGCGTGTAGCTTGCGGAAGTGAATGGTATGCAAAGGGCCGATGATGGTGTCGAGCTTTTCTTCAAATACGACCTCGAAATTGTAGGTTTCAATTTTCTTTCCAGTGCCGATATTGATCGCAATGTTCTTATCCTGTTCTCGCATGGGAGGGAATTGATACAGAATGCTTAGAATATCCTGAGCTTGCGAGGGAAGACGGGCTTGTTTGCCATTGGAAAAGCGAATGATGTGTTGCGCCCAATCGAAGTCTCCTTGAGTGGATTTTTCACCATTTTCATCCGTGATAACTTCGCTAAATATTTCCGGTCTTAACGTGTGTTCGCTTGCGCTGCCTGTGCTGGTTTGTAGCATGCGATAACTTTTGAACATGCTTGCCAATCCGGTGGTGTGAATATCGGCGGTGAGTGTGTAGCGACCGTCTTTAATTTCTAGTTTGTGTATTGATTCCCCAACTTTGAAATTGCGTTCGCCTTGAAAGACATTAAAACGTAGCCGGGCGTGTTTGGGTAAAGCGGGATGTGCAGGTGTGGCAGCTTCTGCGGCAAGCGGTGCGCTAGCTGGAGTAATGGCTTCCATAGCTGACGGAGCGCTGGTAGCGCTGACCGCACTTGCGGCGATGACTTCATTTGCCGAAGGAGCACTGGCTGGGAGTGCAGCACTGGCGGGCATGAGCTCTTGACTTGCATCAGGTGAGCTTGCTGGAACTGGTGCGCTGACAGGTGTGACAGCTTCTCCCGCTTTAGGGGCACTTGCTGGAACCGGTGCGCTGACAGGTATGACAGCTTCTTCCACTTCAGGAACGCTTGCTGGAACGGGGGCACTGACCGGCATGACTGGCTCGGTCACTTCGGGCGCACTGGCTGGGACAGGCGCGCTCGCCACTAGAGTGGTTTCGGGCTGGATCAGTGGAAGTGGTTTGGGACGAGGTTTAGGGCGGGGCTTATGGATGACTTTACTGCTGATTTTTGGCAAAGCTTCCAGCTTGGCGACCAGTAGAGGTAGTTCTTTTTCGTTTGTTGGTAATTGTATTTCAGGCAACCATAATGTCAGCCCATGCAGCAAGACAGATAGCACTATTGCAAGTGCGATGCGTCTGCTCGGAGTGGCGATGAGTTTTGTCACGGCGGGAGCTGAGTGCTACGGCTGCGGCATGTGTTTAGTCCAAACAGGGGGAAATTAGCGCTGTACCCGCTTGCTCCAAACGGTTGCTGGCGACTCGTCCGTCTTCATTTAGCCATACTTGCTCGCGGCACAGCCAGCTCAATGCTTGCGGATAAATAAGATGCTCTTCATGAAGGACGCGCGCCGATAATGATTCTGCCGTGTCATTGCGCAACACTGCAACGGCGGCTTGAATAATGACGGGGCCGCCGTCTAAAGTGGGGGTGACGAAATGCACGCTGCAACCATGAATGCTTACGCCGTCCTGAATGGCACGTTCATGGGTATGCGTGCCGGTATATGCGGGTAGCAATGAAGGGTGGATGTTGATTAACTTGCCACGATAGTGCTCAACAAATGCGTCGGTAAGGATGCGCATAAAGCCAGCCAGTACCACAACATCCGGTGCGTAGCGGTCAATGACTTCTGCCAGTGCAGTGTCGAAAGAGGCGCGGTCGGCATAGTCTTTGTGAGAGATGACGGCGGTGTCGATGCCTTGCGCTTTCGCGGTGTCCAGCCCTTTAGCATCGGCCCGATTGCTGATGACGGCAGCGACTTGGCAGGGCAAGTCGGCTTCCAGTAGCGCTAGCATATTGCTGCCGCGCCCAGAGATGAGAATGACGATTTTTTTCATTGCATCAATCCACCACAGAGACACAGAGACACAGAGAACGTCAAATCAAACTCACCATTAACTTGGCTGATGTTGGAGTGATTCACCTGAGTGTGGTGAAGGAATAGTTTCATGGTTTTGCTTTTATCTGTGTCTCTGTGGTGAGGTTTTATTTAACTTGGGTTTGATGCTCGTCGCCGCTGCGTGCACGGATGATGCCAATGCGCGAAACAGTTTCGCCGGATGCCTGTAAATGGGCAACTGCCGCATCTGCATCTTGCTCGGCGACGATGACTGCCATGCCAATGCCGCAGTTGAAGGTGCGGAACATTTCTTGCGCATCAACATTGCCGCCTTCGCGCAACCAGTGAAATAGCTTAGGCATTTGCCATGTGCTGCTGTCGATGTCGGCAACGACGTTGTTGGGTAATACACGCGGCACGTTTTCGGTGATGCCGCCGCCGGTGATGTGTGCCATGCCTTTTATGGTGAGTTGCTGCATGAGCGACAACAGCGGTTTTACGTACAGGCGTGTCGGGGCCATGATGCAATCAGCTAGCGTGCGCTCACCGTCGAACTTGGCATCCAGATCGGGATGTGAGCGCTCGATGATTTTACGAACCAGTGAATAGCCGTTGGAATGTGCGCCATTGGAAGCAAGCCCTAATACGATGTCGCCTGGCTTGATGTCGTCGCCAGTGATGATTTTGGATTTTTCTGCTACGCCGACTGCGAAGCCTGCGAGATCGTATTCCCCAGTGGGATACATGCCGGGCATTTCTGCTGTTTCGCCGCCGATTAGAGCGCAGCCAGATTGTTCGCAGCCATAAGCTATGCCTTTGATGACTTCGGTAGCATCGGCAACATTGAGTTTCCCGCAGGCAAAGTAGTCGAGGAAAAATAATGGTTCCGCGCCCTGCACCAGTATGTCGTTCACGCTCATGGCAACCAGATCAATGCCGACTGTGTCATGACGATTTAGCTCGAATGCTAGTTTGAGCTTTGTGCCTACGCCGTCGGTGCCGGATACCAGCACGGGTTCTTTAAACTTTTTTGAAATCTCGACTAAACCACCGAAACCACCAATGCCGCTCAATACTTCAGGGCGCATCGTGCGCTTGGCATAAGGTTTGATGTTCTCGACTAATTGGTCGCCAGCGCCAATGTCGACACCTGCGTCGCGGTAGGAGAGGCTGTTGGATGGTGTGCTCAAGTTGAGTTCTCGCTTTCTTAAAGGTAAAGTGCCGCCAGTTCAGACTGACTAATTTTTGACGGATGGATTTTACCTGAAATGAATCAAGCACGCTTTGTCGCGCAGTGTTCGAGCTTGCTTAAATCTAAAAAACCTCACCACAGAGACATAGAGACACAGAGAAAAGCAAGGCTTCAACAACTACCCGTCGGGTGAGCGAGCAAAGCGGGGATGCTGTTTTTTTACGCGGTGTCTATGTGGTGCCGGGTGGACTTATGGTGTGAAACACTCGTCCTTGTATCGGATAAATATGACTCAACTGCTTTTAGGGATTGCGCCGCAATGGCAAGCCACGCTAGATAATTTTGTAATCGGACGCAATCTGGAATTGCATTCAGCTTTGCGGCATGCGCTCGCGAGTGTGGGTGGCGAGCGCGGATTTTACGTGTGGGGCGAGGCGGACGGAGGTAAGAGTCACTTGCTGCAAGCGGCAGTTGAGCGTGCCGCTGCTAGTGGGCTGTCGGCAGTTTATGCACGCGCTGAAGTGCCGCATGAGGCGCAGGTCGTTGCGGTTGATGATGTAGAAGCATTGGATGAAGCCGCGCAGATTGCATTGTTCGCTTTGTATAACCGTTTGCGCGAAAGCGGCGGCATGTTATTGGTGAGCGGACATGCTGCACCTGCGCATTTGCAGTTGCGCGATGATTTGCGCACGCGTCTGGGCTGGGGCTTGGTGTATCAGGTACATGCGTTGAATGATGAAGAGAAAACCCTGGCTTTACATTTACACGCTCAGGCGCAAGGTTTTGAGTTGCCGAGCGAGGTGACGCAGTATCTGCTACGTCACGGACGGCGTGATTTGCCATATTTGCTGGCGATGCTGGATGAGCTGGATGCGCATTGCTTGCGTCTGAAAAAACGTGCAGCGACAGTGCCTCTGTTGAAAGAAGTGATGTGTTTGGGAGATGTTGCGGATAGCGCAATTTAGCAGTATCTGTATGAATATAGCTAAATTCTAAAACCGCACTTCAATCCGCAGATTAATGCAGATTTTCAAGCGGTTGCAAATATGTGCTCGCACCCTATGTGTGATTCGGTAGTGCAGTGTTAGGTGTTGTTTAATCGGCGTAAATCTGTGTGCCCATAGGGTACAAGAACCTCTTCGAGGTAATCTGCGGACAACAGCTTTTTCTGGGTTAATTGAAGAATGGAGTATGAAGTGAATCTAGCTTTGTTTGATTTAGATAACACCTTGTTGAGTGGTGATAGTGATTTTGAGTGGTCGCAGTTTTTGATTGATCAGGGCGTGCTTGAGCGCGAGTTGTTTGAGGCTAAAAACCAAACATTTTACGATCAATACAAGGCAGGATCTTTGAATATTAACGAATTTTTGGACTTTCAGCTAAAGCCTTTGTCGCGCCATTCGCGCAAGGTTTTGGATGCTTGGCACGAAGATTTTATGCGCATCAAGATTCGCCCGATGATGGGCGATGCGGCGCATGAACTGGTGGCTAAACACCGTGATGCCGGAGATGTCTGTGTGATTATCACCGCTACCAACAGTTTTGTGACCGCACCGATTGCGCGTGAATTCGGCGTGCCGAATTTAATTGCGACCGACCCTGAGCATGTGAATGGAGAATTTACCGGCAACGTGGTGGGGGTGCCCAGCTTTCGTGAGGGGAAAATTACACGTCTAGAAAGTTGGATGAGTGAGCGCGGTTGGGATTGGTCAAGCTTCGCGGGTACGGTGTTTTATAGCGATTCACTGAATGATTTGCCGCTGCTGGCTAAAGTGAAAACACCCGTAGCCGTAGATCCTGATGCGACTTTACTCAAGCATGCGCAGCAGCACGGATGGGAGATTCTTTCTTTACGTTAGTCTCGGTAAGTTGAGCTTTAATTGTTACTGTTGCTGGTGTGGTTGGGTTAGGGATAAACCAAGAAAAAGCTCTTGTCCGCAGATTTCACAGATTTCCACCGATTAAACGGCATCTAATGCTGAGCTTTCTATGCACCCATTGGGTGCTGATGTGAACATCTGCAAGCGATTGAAAATCTGCGTTAATCTGCGAAATCTGTGGATTGAACTGCGGTTTATAGGATAAAAGGCTAATTGTTTTCTCGGGTGTATAATCCGCCCTCTTGAAATTTGTGGCAGCTATGCCGCAATCACTATACGGATGAGATGATAAAAAAACTGTTTAAGCGAGTGTTCGGTAAGTCAGCCAAAGTGAAACTGCATGGTGCGGCCAGCGTTATTCCATTTGAAGCTCATGGTGTGAGTCGCGATGGCATTAGCTATGGATCTAGGCGAGTAACGGACGGATTGCAAGCGGCTGGATTTAAAGCATTTGTGGTGGGTGGGGCGGTGCGCGATTTGTTGTTGGACCGCCAGCCTAAAGATTTCGATGTGGCAACTAATGCAACTCCAGAAGAGGTGCGCCGTGTGTTTCGCCGCGCACGTATTATTGGGCGGCGTTTTAGGTTGGTGCATGTGATGTTTGGCGAAGAGACGGTGGAGGTTTCAACATTCCGCCGCGCTATTGAAGCGGAAGAAGCACAGACGGATGCACATGGTCGCATTCTGCGCGATAACGAGTTTGGAGATCAGGAGCAGGATGCGGCGCGGCGCGATTTTACGGCCAATGCGATGTATTTCGACCCTAGCACTCAAGAGATATTTGATTATCACAAAGGTTACGAGGATGTTCGCGCCAATACCTTGCGCATGATCGGCAAGCCCGAGGTGCGTTACCGCGAAGATCCTGTGCGTATGCTGCGCGCGGTGCGTTTGTCTGCTAAGTTGGGGATGAAGCTTGAAGCTGCGACTGCTGCGCCGATTGCCAAAATGAAAGATTTGTTGGCGAATGTGCCGGAAGCACGCATGTTTGACGAGATGTTGAAGCTGTTGTTGTCTGGGCATGCTTGGGAATGTATTAAGAAACTGCGTGCAATGCATTTGCATCATGGCATGTTGCCGATGCTGGATGTGATTCTGGAGCAGCCGCTGGGTAAGAAATTTGTTTCTTTAGCACTGAAAAATACCGATCAACGTATTCGTGATGAAAAGCCAACTTCGCCAGCGTTTCTTTTTGCTGCCTTGCTGTGGCATGAGGTGTTGGCGGCATGGAATGCAAGGCAGAAGGCAGGCGAAAAGCCTATTGCCGCGCTGCATGAGGCGATGGATGGAGTGCTGGGTAGGCAACGTGCGCAACTCGCTATTCCGCGCCGCTATGACACGGTGATGAAAGAAATATGGTTGTTGCAGCCGCGCTTTGAACAACGCGGTGGTCAGCGCCCTTTTCGTTTGCTTGGTGTGCCGCGCTTTCGTGCGGCATATGACTTTCTTTTGCTGCGTGGTGAAAGTGGCGAGATCGATGTAGAGATTGGCGTGTGGTGGACAGAGTTTCAGGATGCTTCTGAGGTGCGCAGGGAAGAAATGCTGCAGGCTGATACCGTGCCGAAAAAGCGTCGGGCGCGCAAGAAAAACCCCAATGCTGAGTCACGTCAGACAGAGTTGCCAATTGATATGTAGTCATAGATGGTCAATGAACTCGGCTCCTTGCTAGAGGTTTTGTTGGTTTACGTGCGGGTTTATCCGTGTTCATCTGTGGTGAATGGTTTTAGTGAGTGATGGAATATAAAGTTTTTATTGGTTTGGGCAGCAATCTGGCTGATCCGCGCGCGCAGGTTTTGCGGGCGATGAGCGAGTTAGATGCTGTGCCGCAAATGCGCGTGATCAGGCGCTCTTCCTTGTATAGCAGTGCCCCAGTTGGTTACTTGGATCAGCCGAACTTCATCAATGCGGTGGTGCTGGTGCAAACTAATTTGTCGCCGCGCACTGTGCTGAATGTATTGCTGGCCTTGGAACAAAAATATGGACGTATGCGTGAGTTTGCCAACTCACCGCGCACGCTTGATTTGGATGTGTTGTTGTATGGTGACTTGCAACATCACGAACATGGCTTAACGATCCCGCATCCGCAAATGCATTTACGAGCTTTTGTATTGCAGCCTTTATTGGAGATTGCGCCGGATTGTATGATTCCCGGAATAGGTATGGCTGCTGCATTGGCTGAAAATTGTACTGGGCAGTCATTGGAGCGTTTAGTCGATGCCTCTAGATAAATATCGCTATATCGTGGTCGAAGGGCCTATAGGTGTGGGTAAAACCAGCTTAGCGCAACGCCTGGCAGAGCGCACGGGCGCGCAGACATTACTGGAAAAGCCGCAGGATAATCCGTTTCTGGAGCGCTTTTATCAAGATGCAGAGCGCTATGCTTTGCCTACGCAGTTGTTTTTTTTGTTTCAGCGTATCAACGAAGTGCGCGATCTTGCCCAGATGGATTTGTTTAGCAATAGAACGATAGGCGATTATTTGTTCGACAAAGATACTTTGTTTGCACGACTTACCTTGAGCGAAGATGAGTTCGCTTTATATCAAACGGTATATCAAAGTCTTGTGCAGCAAGCACCGACACCGGATTTGGTGATTTATTTGCAAGCATCCACCGATGCCTTAATTGAGCGCGTACAACGACGCGGCCTGCATTATGAACGTACTATTAGCGACGAATATTTGACCCGCTTAGCGAATAGTTATGGTGATTTTTTTCATCACTATGATGCGGCTCCCTTGCTGGTGGTGAACAGTGATAATCTGAATTTTGTCGATAATGATGAAGATTTTGAGTTGTTATTGGGGCGCATCCAAAATATGCGTGGTCCGCGTGAATTCTTTAGTCTGGGGGCGTGATGCGTAATACATTGAGTACACTGCAAGCAATGCGAGGCAAGGGCGAAAAGATTGCCGCCCTGACTTGTTATGATTCGAGCTTTGCGAGCTTATTAGAAAATAATGGTGTGGATGTATTGCTGGTAGGCGATTCGCTCGGCATGGTGCTACAAGGTCGCGAATCCACATTGGCAGTTACGCTGGAGTCTATGGCATACCACACGGCGTGTGTTGCCAGTGGCTCTGCTCAGGCATTTATTATGGTCGATATGCCATTTGGCACTTCTCAGGTCAGCCCGCAAGAGACGTTCTCTCATGCTGCACAATTGATGGCAGCGGGGGCGCACATGGTTAAGCTTGAGGGAGGCGAAGTCATGGTTGATACGGTTGCCTTTCTTGTCGCGCGTGGCATTCCAGTGTGTGCGCATATAGGCCTAACTCCGCAATCCGTGCATCAGATGGGCGGCTACCGTGTGCAGGGTAAAAGTATAAATGATGCGCAACGTTTGATGCGTGACGCTGAGGTGCTTGTGCAGGCGGGCGCGGGCATGGTATTGCTGGAAGCGGTTCCCGCCGCATTGGCGACAAAGATTTCCGCATCGCTGCATGTCCCCACTATTGGCATCGGTGCGGGTGCAGGTTGTTCAGGTCAAGTGTTGGTGTTGCATGATCTGTTGGATATATATCCGGGGAAAAAGGCACGCTTTGTTAAAAACTATATGCAGGGCGCGAGTTCGATTGCAGGGGCAGTAAAGGCTTATGTGGACGATGTGAAATCTGGCGCATTCCCAGCTAAGGAACATAGTTTTTGATGCAAGTGATTTCCACTATTGCAGCATTGCGCGAACGCTTGGCGCAGTCAGCATCGCTGGCTTTTGTGCCAACTATGGGAAATCTGCACGAAGGGCATATTGAGTTGGTGCGTCAGGCACGTAGTCATGCCGAGTGTGTGGTGGTGAGTATCTTCGTTAATCCCTTACAGTTTGGCCCATCCGAAGATTTCGATGAGTATCCTCGCACATTGGATGCGGATTGCGCCAAGCTGGATGGTTTGGCAGACGTGGTTTTTGCGCCAGCAGTGAATGAGATGTATGCGCAGCAGCAAACCATGTTCCTTGAGCTTCCGCCAATTGCCAATGAACTGTGTGGGGCTGCGCGTCCCGGACATTTTCGCGGTATGGCAACCGTGGTATTAAAACTGCTGAATATAGTTCAGCCGCAAGTTGCCTTGTTTGGTAAGAAAGACTATCAGCAATTGCATATCATCAGACAGATGGTGACGCAGATGAATTTGCCGATATTGATTGTTGGTGGCGAGACCGTACGAGCGGCAGACGGATTGGCCTTGAGTTCGCGCAATCAATATCTGACTGTCTCAGAGCGTAGCGAAGCAACTTTTTTGCAGCAAACACTGTCCAATATGCAGCAGGAAGTTTTGGCTGGCTGGCGGAATTATGCTGAGTTGGAGGCGGTTGCTGTGGCAGCGCTTGCTAAGCGCGGGTGGCAGGTAGATTATGTGTCGGTGCGCAAGCGCTTCACATTGCGTCAAGCTGAGCGTTCGGATCATGACTTGCTTGTGCTAGCTGCAGCGCGTTTGGGCGCGACGCGACTGATAGATAATCTCGAAATTGATATTGAATAGAGGTTTTTCTTTGGGGCTAAGCGCTTTATAATGCGCGACCATATTATTAAGGCCTGACTATAGGGCCGGAATTGCCGGAGATAGACTATGCAACGAACCATGCTTCAAGCGAAATTGCACCGTGTGCGCGTGACGCAATCAGAGTTGCATTACGAGGGTTCATGCGCTATCGATGATGACCTATTGGATGCATCAGGTATCAAAGAATACCAGCAGATTGATATTTACAATGTCAGCAACGGGGAGCGCTTAACTACTTATGCTATCCGCGCAAAACGTGGCTCCCGTACCATTTCGGTGAACGGAGCTGCGGCACATCTAGCTTCGCCAGGAGATATTCTTATTATCGCAGCCTATTCCATTCTTAATGAATTAGAGTTGGAAAAATACCATCCGCAACTTGTTTATGTGGATGAGCATAACCGCATCATCGCGCAACGCGATCAGATACCGGTGCAAGCAGCCTAAGTTTTGTTACCTTCCCTATGCTCAGGGGGGGTAGAATGGTAAAAAGCCGTGAAAAACGGCATGTCTTGCTAGCATACATCGACTGCCAAATTCCCAAATGGGCCAACGGATCCATGTGAGTGCTCTGTGATTTCTTTAGTGATGCGTAAAATTTTGTCGGGTCGCGGGATGAGAGTAATTTCTCTGTTGCTCGCGGTGACTTCAATTTGTTCCGTGACGCTGCTGTATTACACGCAAAATTCCTTCCTGGAAGCCTTTGAGGCAAAAACTTATGATTTGCGTTTTACCGAGCTACGTGGCGCACTACCTCCCGATCCTGATATAGCGATCATTGCAATAGACGATAAGAGCATAGCCGAGTTGGGGCGTTTTCCTTGGACTCGGATCGAATATGCGCGTTTGTTGGATAAGTTGACCGACGCAGGAGCCAAGGCGGTTTTGTTCGATGCATTTTTCCCTGAACATGAAAGCAAAAAAGCAGACCAAGCGTTTGCCGCTGCTGCCAAGCGTGCAGGTAACGTAATACTGGCTCGCAGCATTGAGTTTGACAAGGCATTCAAAGTTGTCGGCCAAACTCGCTCTATTCCCGAGATCGAAAACTCGGCGAATGGAGTCGGGCATATCAATTTTATGCCAGAGCATGACGGGGTGAATCGCCGCAATATGTTGTTGATTAACGATGGTGAAAAATTGATGCCATCGTTGGGGATGATGGGGGCGATGGCGGCATTGGGTGAAAGTAAATATTCTCTGGGTGCATTTGATATTGCCTTGGGGGCGCGGCACATTCCAGTGAGCGCAAATTATCCTGCGCAAGGAATTTATTCCATGTGGATTAATTTTATCGGCCCATCGGCTAGCTATCCACATTTTTCATTTGCAGATGTGGTGAATGGTCGTGTTCCTCCCGAATCTTTAAAAGGTAAAGTGCTATTCGTGGGGGCTACGGCGATGGGGGTGTACGACATGCGCGTTACTCCTTTCGATGGCAATACACCTGGGGTTGAAGTTCATGCCGCCATTGCAGACGACATTATCACGGGGCGTTTTGTACAGCAGGGTGGCGTGGAGTCTTTGTTGGATATTGTATTCATCATATTGTTGGGGGTGATCGCATATTTTTTCACTGCTAGCATGCGTCTATATATCGCTTTGCCAGCAACATTGTTGTTAACGGCTGCTTATTTCTGGTTGAACTATGAGTTTTTTTTGCAGGGGCATTGGCTTAGCATGATCTATCCGCCAATCTCGGCTTTTACAGCGCTTCTTGTGGGGGGAAGTTTTCGTTTCCTAGTGATGGAGCGCAGTGCGAGAAAAATGCGTGTGATGTTCTCCAGCTATTTATCTGACAAACTGGTAGCCCGTTTAGAAAAAAATCCAGAAGCGGCAAGGCTTGGCGGGGACAGTAAAGAAGTGACGGTGTTGTTTACCGATATCAAAGGCTTTACTTCATATAGTGAAGGGCACACGCCACAAGAGGTGGTGGCGCGCTTGAATGAGTACTTGGGCGCGATGGTGCAGGTGGTAGAGCAGTTCGATGGCACAGTGGACAAGTTTATCGGCGATGGCATTATGATTTATTGGGGCGCTCCGCTTGCGCAAGCCGATCATGCTGAGCTAGCAATTTCCTGCATTCGTGCGATGCGGAACAAGATGGATGAACTGCGCGCTAAGTGGACCAAAGAAGGCGTGGAGCTTTTTTATATACGTGGCGGATTGCAGTCTGGTGATGTGGTGGCAGGAAATGTGGGCTTTGAAGGCAAAAAAATGGAATACACGGTGATTGGTGATACGGTGAATCAAGCGGCGCGCTTGGAAAGTACGGCAAAATTCTATGGGGTAAGTTTTCTGGTAGGAGAGAATACTTACGAAAAAACCGTTACTACTTGCCATTACCGAGAGTTGGATCGGATACGCGTGATAGGCAAGCAAACACCTGTCAGAATATACGAGCCATGCGGTTTGTCTCACGGCATGGATGAGGTGATGGCGGAGGAGTTTAATGCTGCTTTGGCTCTGTATCGTAAATGGCAATGGAGTGAGGCAAGCGAGCGATTTGCTGCCATATTACGGCGCTTGCCTGAAGATAAACCTTGTAAGATATATATAGAGCGCTGTGAGTTTTTTGTTAGCAATCCTCCTGAAGATAATTGGGATGGCGTTTTCAATCGAGGCGAGAAATGATTTTTAAGTCGCTACCGCATGAGTGGTGATATTTTTTTGATTTATTAGATTGGTGTGCATGATGCGAATATTGACTCTGTTTTTCTGTTTGTTTGGTTTGCTTAATGCGAGCGGGGTTTTAGCGGCTTCCCCCAATGCAGAATTTGTTAAAGAAACGCCTTTGCTCAGGGGGGCTCAAAAGCTGTTGGCGAGTGACGGAGAGCATTTGTATTTTGAGTTTCGGTCTGGTGTGAACTCGACGCTCGCAGTGACTGATTTGAATGGCAAACTGCTACATACTTTACCCACGAAAAAGACCAAAGGTTTGACTTTTAAGAAGCCAGAATCCGTGGCTGTCGAAGCTGGGATTGTGTATGTCGCAGACAGCAAGTTAAATAAAATTCTTATGTTTTCATCAGCAGGGCGATTTATAGGAGACTTTGGTGCGAGTAAATCTGGTTTTTTTGACGGAAGCGCCGAACATGAACTTAATAAACCACTCGCGCTAGCCATCTATGAAGGGCTTGTTTATGTTTTGGATAATGGTTCAAAAAGAGTATTAATGTTTGGTAGTAACGGCGTGTATATGGGCGCGCTAGGTATCAAGCCTTCTGCCAATGCAACGCTGAAAAAAACTCAGGGGGAAGCGTATAAATTGCATGATCCTATTGATATGAAAATAGATATTGCAGGGAGAATTTATATATTAGACGCTGAAGATCTGTTGGTTAAAGTCTATAGCCCGCACGGTGAGCTCTTGCATTCGCTCCCAGATGATGGAGGATTGCTCGCATTCGCAGTCGCCCCAGATGGGGTTTATGTCGCAAAGAGTAGTGATTTTTCGATTCGAAAATATGACTTTAATAACAAGCTGATGTATCGATTCGGTATGAATGGGGCTGGGACTGGGCAATTTAGAGCTGTGTCTGGAATGGTAGCCCTTAAAGATCAGCAGGTACTGATTGCGGATGCGCGCAAAGATGTGCTGAATTATTTTAGGGTGGATGAGGGACTCTCTGTAGAGGTGATCCCAAAATCAGCTTCGCGTACTTTTGTAAAAAGTGGCAAGGTGTTCCCCTTGTTAGTCAAAAAACTGGCCTGGAATGGGAAGCACACGATTTATGGTGTGGATGCGGCTAAAAAAGTACTCGTTTTAATTCGTAATGGGAAGATTAAAGGACGGATCAAAATTAAAGGTGTTGTGCCTGTTGCTGTTGCCTTTGACAACGCTAGGGCGGCTTGGATGCTGGATAAAAACAATCGGGTGCTTAAACTGAATTCGGCAGGCAAGGTGGTTTTTAGCTTTGGAAGCAAAGGTTCAGGCGATGGGCAGTTTGAGGAGCCAACTGATTTGGTGATTTCTCCGTCAGGAAAGATATATGTGTCTGACCAGGAGAACGACTCAGTCCAAGTGTTTAATGCTGGAGGAAAGTTTCTAAGTGCGGTGCATAAGCTCGACCAGCCTGTTGCTATCACGGTTGATTCTGATGAGAATTTATATGTCATCGACAAAAAGCATGCATATGTTTCCGTTTATTCAGCTAAGGGTGTGCTGGAAGGAAAGTTGGGTGATATGAAGGAGGGGGTGAGCGGCAGCTTGTCAAAGCCGCAAGCCGTGCTGGCAATGCTTGGAGAGGTAATGGTGCTGGATGGTGATTCGGTGAAGGTTTACTCCCATAAGGGCACGTTTCTACGTTCGTTCGGAGGGAAAGGTAAAGGGGCGGGCGAGTTGAATGAGCCAGTTGCAATGGCTCGAAAGGATGCCGTCACATTTGCTATTGCTGAGGAGGGTAATAAGCGAATTCAGACTTTTGTAACTTACTACAAGCCTAGTGCCCCTCAGAATTTGGTTGCACAGAGTGGCTTGCATAGTATTGAGTTGAGTTGGGATGCGCTTGCCTTGCCTTACATTAAACAATATCAGGTGTATCGCTCAAAGGATGAGCATGTCGGCTTCGTGCGGGTGGCAAGCGTCGCTGAGAACCACTTCGTGGACAGAGGCTTAGAGGCGGATGGGAAATACTTTTATCGCGTAGCAGCCGAAACCCGTCAAGCTTATGAGGGGGCGACGAGTTCAGCCGTAAGCGGAGTTTCAAAAATATATACTCCGCCAGTACTGGATTCCGTGCAGCTTGATGTTTCTGCATGGCAGGTCAAGATGTCATGGAAGCCGATTGAGTCTGAATTCGTTAATTCATACTATATCTACCAAAAAAATAAGGGTGAATTTACCAAGATAGGCGAGGCGATAACGTCTGAATTTACTATAGATAAGCTTACGCCCAATACTCAGTATACCTATTATGTGGCCGCCCATAGCTCGGATGGAACGGACGCGGAGAAATTTGAAGTCGTGGCCAATACATTGGCTTTTAGCAAGGCACCGTTGGAAATTGAAGTGTTGCAATTACGTCCAATTTTCTCAAATACATATAAGTTATACCAAGACGACGGATTGGGCGTAGTCAAACTCACCAACAATACCAACAATGTAATGGAGGGAGTGACTTTTTCTTTTAAAGTGAATGAGTTTATGGACTTTTCTACGGAAAGCAAATTAGAGAAATTGCAACCGGGGCAAAGTGCTGAAATCAAACTTAAGGCTGTCTTTAATAATCACATTCTTAATGTCACGGAAGACACCTCGGTGCAGACGAAGCTGGAGGCTAGTTACTTTGATAATGGCAAGCAGATGTCATATAGCAAGAGCTTAACTGTCAGCGTTTATGAAAAGCATAAACTTATGTGGGATGAGCGGGAGCGATATGCTTCTTTCATTACACCCAAAGACACTCCAGTGATATCTTTTGTTCGTTCTGTGATAACTCAATATCCAGACACCAAAGATAAATCACAATTGGCGGCGCTATTGTTCAACGCATTAGGTGCGTACGGACTAACTTATATTCCTGATCCGACCAATCCTTACCAAGTGACATCCGGCAAAACTGATACAGTAGATTACATTCAGTTCCCTAGAGAGACACTGGAGCATAAGTCCGGTGACTGCGACGACCTTGTGGCCTTTTACATTTCAGCATTGGAAAGTGTAGGCTTTGAAACGCGAGTCATTGAGGTTCCAGGGCATATGTTTATGATGTTTTCGACAGATGTTAGTGCGACCGATGATGGCTATACCATGGACGATATGTATGTTGTTTTCGAAGGAAAGTTGTGGATTCCTGTAGAAACTACCGTGCTAGGAAGTTCTTTCATCAAGGCATGGGAGTTGGGGGCATCGAATTACTACAAGTGGCAGGGAAAGGGCTTGACTCTACTGAACATCCAGCAAGCATGGGAAACTTACAAGCCAGCAAGCTTGCCGAATGCCAAGTGGAGGCCGGGCGTGGTAAAGAAGGAGGATATACATAAGAAATTCCCCTCCGAGTTTTCGGCTATGCTGAAAATCAGCTCCCAGACCCAAACGAGGTTTTATCGTCAGATAATCGCAAAAAAGCCATCCGACGTTGATGCACATCTGCAGGTCGGCATAGCGTTGGCTAAGTTGGGGGATAGGCCGGAAGCAATGAAGTATTTTGATAAGGTATTAACTCTTCAGCCGAATAATGCGGCAGCACTAAATAATCGCGGCAATCTATTTATGATAGATAATAAATATGCTGACGCGCAGAAGGCATATCGTGCGGCAACAAAAATTAGTGCTGATGATCCATATGTGTGGATTAATTTGGCGAAGGCGAGTAAGGCAGTACGTAAAATTAAAGAGGCTAAAGCTGCGTTTAGGAAAGCGCAAAGCTTGGACTCTTCAGTAAAGAAAAAGTATAAGGCGCTGGGCTTGGAGTTATCGGGCACGTTATAACACTGTTGCTATAGGATCTTAAGGAGACGGGTATGAAAAAATTAATTGTACTTTTTGTTGTGTTGATGAGCGCAGTATTCTCTCCGCCACTTTATGCGTCTGATAACAATTCCGGCTCAATGAGCTTTTGGGAAATGTTGCGCAAGAAAATTGAAAGCTTTACGCCGCAAAAAAAAATTGGTGTGACTAATGCTGTTGGCGGTGTAAGGGGCGCACCATCTGATGCAAATGACCTTTATTGGAAAGGCGAAGCGAGTAAAAAAGAGATGGATGGCATTGAACTTGACGAGTTTAAAAAGGCCTTGGACTTTGCCGCTGCTGGTGAGACACAGCAAGCAGTAAACGCTTTTCTAGAGTTTACCAAGCGTTATCCAGATAGCAAATTGCGTAAAGATGCCGAGCAAGCTTCGGCTGCACTTGTGAAATAGCGCTCCACATGGGGGCTTCGAAAGAGCTCATCCGTATTTGCTAAACCTGCATTAAAAGTACACGTATGAAAACATGCCTCAGTCAGTCAGAGGCCCCCTTATACCTGTTAAGATACGCCCCTTCCCAATTCACATCTGTATATCTATGTCTGCTTTAGCTTCTGCTATGACCGCTATTGAACGCCGTGCCAGCATTGGTTTGGCGGGTATTTATGGCCTGCGTATGCTGGGCTTGTTCATCATTCTGCCGATCTTCGCTTTGTATGCTGAGGATTTGCCGGGTGGCGAAAGTCATTTCCTTATTGGCGTTGCGCTCGGTGCGTACGGGCTGACGCAGTCTATTTTACAAATACCTGCCGGCTGGTTGTCAGATCGTTATGGGCGCAAGCCAGTGATTATCGTTGGCATGTTGCTATTCGCATTGGGTAGCTTTATTGCAGCGTCGGCAGATGATATTTATTGGATTATTCTAGGGCGAGTGATTCAGGGATCGGGAGCGATCAACGCGGCAGTGATGGCATTGACTGCCGACCTCACGCGCGAAGAACATCGTACCAAGGCGATGGCGATGATCGGCATGACCATCGGCGTGACGTTTTCCTTGTCGATGATTCTTTCACCATTACTGTATAAACACATAGGCATGTCCGGTATGTTTACCTTGGTTGGTGTGCTGGCCTTTGCATCAATTGCCGTGGTGTTGTGGTTTATTCCCAATCCAAAAATCACCCGTTTCCACTCCGACATGGAGGCTAATAGCAGCAAGCTTGCCGAGGTGTTGCGTAATAAAGATTTGCTGCGCATGGATTTTGGCGTGTTCACTTTGCATGCCATTTTAATGTCGGTGTTTATGCAAGTACCCTTTATTTTACGCGCCGACGGATTGGATGCGCAGCATCAATGGAAGGTGTATTTGCCTGTAATGCTCATCGCCTTCGCACTTATGGTGCCGCCGATTGTCATTGCCGAGAAGAAGGCAAAAATGAAGCAGGTGTTTATGTTTGCCATCAGTCTGGCAGCAGTGGCGCAGATTGCTCTTCTGTTTTTACAAGGTAGCGTCTGGGGTGTGGCGGCATCTCTGCTGCTGTTCTTTACTGCGTTTAACGTATTGGAAGCGACACAGCCTTCTATAGTCAGCAAAATTGCACCGCTAGCGGCCAAAGGCACGGCGATGGGCGTGTTTAGTAGCGTGCAGTTTTTTGGTGCCTTCTTTGGTTCGGTGATGGGCGGTTTGTTGATGCAGTATTTCGGCGGCGACTCTGTATTCATTTTTGCGGTATTCATGTTGCTACTGTGGTTGGCGGTGGCTTCCACGATGCGAGCACCAAGGGCGTTGACGACCAAAATGTACCACCTATCAGAAATGAATGAAGAAGCGGCGCGCCAAATGCAGCAGTCTCTGGCACAATTGCAAGGTGTGAGTGAAGTATTCGTGGTGGCAAAAGAACAAATTGCTTGTGTCAAAGTCGAGATAAGTGGCTTTGATGAGGATGGGGTTGAAAATTTAGTGAAAGGGGCATGACATGTCGGTGAATAAAGTGATTTTGGTTGGTCGTTTGGGCAAAGACCCGGAGACCCGTTATATGACCAGCGGCGAAGCCGTGACAAATGCCACTTTGGCGACTTCCGAAAACTGGAAGGACAAGAGCGGCGAAAAACAAGAAAAAACCGAATGGCATAATCTTGTGTTCTATCGACGTTTAGCAGAAGTGGCTGGCGAGTACTTGAAGAAAGGTTCGCAGGTTTACATTGAAGGCAAGATCCAAACCCGTAAGTGGCAAGATAAAGAAAGTGGTAAAGACCGTTACACCACTGATATCGTTGTTAATGAAATGAAAATGTTGGGCAATAAGTCCAGCGGTGGTGGCAATTTTGAAGTAGTGGAAAATCAGTCCTCTGCTCCAGCACGTAGTGCACCAGCTCCAAGACCCGCTCCAGCCCCTGCGGCTAAGAGTAACTTTGATAATTTCGATGATGATATTCCGTTCTAGAGTATACCTGTTGTAGTAATGTAAACTAAACCCTCTATCTCTTTTGATATAGAGGGTTTTTTTATATTTTGGGGGCAAATATTTATTGATAATCTTCGTGTATATTTAAATGGAACTGCCAATGATATTGCGAAACCATACTTCGATTTACTCAGCGAATTCACGGCGAAAAAACAAGGAAGGTGGGCACTTTTCGATAGCAGATCGTTGATCTTGATGCAGAGATGATGGTTAGCTCAAGGAAGATGGGGCGAGGTAGTCAGCCAGCGGTGGGATCAGATTGTTCTAAAGCAGGGATTGATGCATATCAATCCGCTGAAATACGGCACACCAATCGTTCATCCGTTACGAGGCCCAAAACTTTGCGCGTTACGCGGATTACTGCGTGAATATTCAAATCTACCGTAACGAGCGCGCGGTACCACTAAAGGACGATGCCTTTCGTGAAAATATTGGACGGGCAGGGTGTGACGCTAAATTTTCCTTTTCAATTCATCCTCACATATTGTGCCATGCCTGAGGATAAAATCTGGCACAGACCAGCCAATGTACGCGAGCAATCCAACATTGCTTAAGCCACAGAAATATTCAGCATACCGTACGGTATTGAAATTATCGCCGGATCAATTCGAAAACTTTTGGAGTAATTAATCAGTACACTCCAAAATTAAAGCAAACCAAGAATCGCTGCCTGTACGGTAGCGGCGGTCTTGTTAGCAACACCGAGCTTGGAAACTGCGTGATTGACATGAAAGTTTACCGTTCGAGCTGAAATTCGAAGAATTTCTGCAATTTCACTTGCAGTTTTTCCTTCAGCCGTCCAACGGAGAATCTCAATTTCACGGCTGGATAATGGCATTTCAAGGCTGGGGATAAATTTAGGTGCGAGGTGTTTTGCCATGCCCATATGGGTTGTTTGAGTAAGCCATGCGAGCTTGAATTGCTTATCTTTAATTTCAGCGGGACTAAGCGCCTCTGTGGAGCGGGCGAGTGTCAACAAGCCAACAATATTTTGGGAATCCCTGCTGGGGTGGGCCAGGCCGACCCTGAGGCCAATATCTTGTGCATCCCCCCACAAATCAGGAGAATCGGCGAAAACTTGAGCCGACCAGATCAAGGGAGCGAGGGAGCGCAATGCGTGTTTAACGGTCGGATCCTCTGCTAGGTAATTCCTTCGCTTGTATTCAGCTTGCCAAGCAGACGGATAATTATTGAACATGACCACGGCGGGATTCGAGATAGGGAGCGGCATCCGCATGCCGTACGCGCAATAGTCGAAATCCAGCCCGGCAGCGATCTTGGCTATTGAGAGAAACAAAGACTGTTCATCCTTGGATGAAACGAGCTCGCCTAGGTAATCGTCTTGCCATGAGTTCATCTTCTTTCCTTTCGCAACCAGAGAAATGCTTGTCATAGGTAAGAATTACCTGACAATTCTGACACTATTTCAGTTTGCGGCTCAAGCGCTAAAGTCGGACGGAACTTTCTAATCAATGAGTTGAGTTTAATACGAGGTTAGCATGGGTGTTTTTATAAAACCAGCACATTTGCAAAATGAAAGCCCAGATATGGATATTTCAGTTTCTGATGACGGCTATATCAGACTCTCAGGTGATTCAATCTGGGCTTTGGTATATACACATTTGCTTTCGGGCTTGGATGAAGGGGATGAGTATTTGAAAGAAGGAGCGATTTGTTCGGAAATTAGCGGACACACCGAATGGGTGAATCAGACCGTACTTGTGATTACGTTAGGTTGAGGTTGGTTTCTTGATTATAAGGGGGGGCAGAATTTACTTCGGTTGAGGGATCCAAGCAGCAATGTGATAGCGGTTGATCATAATGACCAAGATATGGGGTATGGGGCGACTATGCACTTGCTTTTCTCTTTGGTGGATGCAATGGCTTGGCAATCAGTCGTAATCGACTATATTCAGCAACGCTACAATCCTTCCCCCCCCTGTCAACATTGACAGTTGTTGGCTCTCTCGTAACCTGTTGAAATCCTCCTGCTGTACATAAGAAAAAACAGGGGAACATGATGGAGGTTTTTTATGGTACACAGGCTGAACTTGTGCCTGAATATTACGCAAAATTATTGAGTTACCGCCATCAGGTCTTCATTGAGCGCTTGGGCTGGAAGCTCGATTCTATTGACGGTCTTGAGCGGGATCAGTTTGATCGTCCAGATACTGCCTACGTGGTGTCACGCGACGAGACCGGATCCGTTACCGGATGCGCTCGCTTGTTGCCGACGACGCAACCGTATTTGCTCGGAGATGTCTTTCCTAAACTTCTAAATGGCCAAGTTCCCCCAGCAGCTCCAGATGTATGGGAGTTATCCCGTTTTGCTGCGATGGACTTTAATTCGCGTGCCACCACGGCTTTAGGCCAGTTTTCATCAACCCTTGCCGCAGAATTGCTACGGAACTCAATCAAATATGCCTCCAAACTTGGTGCAAAGCGCCTGATCACGGTATCTCCGATCGGAGTAGAGCGGCTGCTTAGAAAGCTCGGGATTCATGCTCATCGAGTTGGTCCGCCGATAGTGGTGAATGGGCACCCGATTTTTGCGTGCTGGATTGAGTGTGCGTAATAGTGACATCATCACTCGGCATGTCATTACAGATTTTCATTGCTATTTTTTGTATGAAAAGCGATTCGGAGGAATTGGGGGCGTGCGGCATTTGGGACGCGTCGAAAATTCATTGCAGCAAAAATACGCGATAGCGGCTGCCTCATAACACTTTCCGATTTGGATGAATTTCGTACAAAAAATTTTCGTCAGATCATCAATAGAGTATGACAGTTTTCGTACAAACCGATTTGTGTCGTGATGGGAGTGAGAATAAATTAGCGCCGTAGCAATAGAACCGCCTCAACCAAGAGGCTCAATAAAAATAAAGAACAAGAATTAGGGGCGAAGTTGCAATTCAAGTGCGAAGCCAGAGCTGTGTGAACTGTTGGGAATAGGCACATCGATAGTCGATAGGGGGGCGAAAAAATGAAAAAAACGCTACACGGATTAGTACGGCGGATGCGCGGTGTGAATGCGGCGGAACAAGAAAATACAACTACCACCGCTATTGCATCTACTGTCCCGCAAAAATCCATCCTGTTCGAGTCATTCGAGCCACGTGTATTAATGGCTGCTGATCCTGCAACGCTTGTGATCAATGCCGCGATCAGCGCACCCGGCGAAGTAGATCAATACAATTTCACCCTCACCTCGGGCACAAAGATATTTTTTGACTCGCTGACAAACAATCCAAATATCAACTGGAGTTTAACAGGACTGCAAGGGACTGTAGTAACTGCACGCAGCTTTAGCGCAAGTGACTCTGCCAACTTAGTTGGTAGTCCCTCTATCGATTTAACGGCTGGCGACTATACGATTACAGTGGGGGCAAGCCCTAATGTGACTGGAAATTACGGATTTCGTTTGCTGGACTTGCAAAAAGCGACAGTGATTACGCCCAATACGGCTGTGACTGGACAACTCAATCCGTCCAACGAAACTAAGCTCTACAAGTTCGATGCCACCGCAGGCGATCATTTCTTGATGGATGTGACTGGACGCTCAGGAGGCGATGTCACTTGGCAAGTGTTGGACCCCGCTGGACAACAGGTCTTCGGCCCCACGGTGATGAATTCGGCAAGTCAGGATGTTAACGTGCCTATGCTCGCCTCCACGGGCACCTACACGCTGCTTGTAGAGGGGCAAGTAGGCGCCACTGCAACGGCTAACTACAGCTTTACAGCACAACTTTTGGCAGTAGGTGCTACCTTACCTGCCGCCCCCATCTCGACCATATCTTGGGTAGGTGCCACAGGCGGTGATTGGAATGTCGCCGCCAACTGGAGCACAGGAAAAGTACCGGCAGCAACTGACAATGTGTATATAGGCATGACATCAGGTCAAGCAGTGAGCCTTTCCAGTGGCACAGTCACCGTCAATTCGCTTACTTGTGACAGCAGTCTCACCCTAGCTGGAAGCGCCACACTGAACTTGAATGGGGTTTCGCAGATCAACGGCAATTTGACTCTAGCTGGCGGTACATTAGGCGGCACAGGTGATGTCACTGTCGCGGGTGCATTCAACGTTACTGGCACTAGCACGTTGAGTGGTACAGGCACATTCACCACCCAAGGCACGAGCCTGATCGACATGGCGGTTGCAGGCGGCTACCTCAATCTTGTGTATGGCAAGCACTGGATCAACCAAGGCACGCTCA
>Ga0316204_10003504_pt1 | contig 31092 bp, 32 predicted proteins | sample 6monrhotite_MG_2_FD_205661 | JGI IMG/M metagenome (GOLD analysis project Ga0316204, IMG submission 205661) | Microbial mat bacterial communities from mineral coupon in-situ incubated in ocean water Damariscotta River, Maine, United States -... | ecosystem: Environmental > Aquatic > Marine >...
ATGCTCACAGCAGGTGAAAGTAAGGGCTTTCTCGACCCGTTCTCACCTTTGAAAGATAAGGATGTAACTCATATCAAATCAATGCTTGGCAATATTCATCAACAGTTTATTGATGTAGTTAAGGCGGGGCGAGGTGATCGACTTAAATCTGATGAAGCACTTTTCTCCGGCCTTGTTTGGACCGGAGAACAGAGTGTTGAACTGGGTTTGACCGATGGCTTGGGCAGTGCCAGTTATGTGGCCCGTGAAATTATAGGTGAGGAAAAAATGGTTGATTACACCGTTAAACCTGATCCGTTTGAACAATTCGCTGGTAAGCTTGGTATCGTCATGGCAGAAACATTAGCCCGTATCAGTGGTGTTGACGCAGGGATTATCCGCTAGCCTTTTTTAAGGCTGCGGAAGATTCCATAGGTTTAAGCAGTAGAGAGCGGCCTGTCATTGCCCCCGGTTGTTGTAATCCCATGAGTTGCAATACCGTCGGGGCGACGTCTTTTAATCCGCCTTCACCTGCTAGCTGCCATTTGATCTGGTCGATGATCAAGCACGGTACCGGGTAGGTGGTGTGCTGGGTGTGCGGTGTGCCTGTGACAGGATCAATAAGCTGTTCGCAGTTGCCATGATCGGCGGTGACTATAACTGAATATTCAGCTTTAATCGCAGCATCAAGAACACGGCCAACCTCGTGGTCTAATGTTTCAACTGCTTTTATTACCGCATCTCTGATTGCGGTATGGCCAACCATGTCGCCATTGGCAAAGTTTACAACAATGAATGAATGTTGCTGATGACGCATCTTTTCAATGACGCAATCAGCGACTACTTGGGCGCTCATTTCAGGCTGTTCATCATAAGTGGCAACCTTGGGTGAGGGGATGATCAAACGCTCTTCATTGGCGAATGCATCGCCTTTACCTCCATTGAAAAAATATGTCACATGGGCATATTTTTCTGTTTCGGCACAATGAAACTGATTTAATCCTGCATGGCTGATTGTTTCTGCAAGGGTCGCTTCTGCCAGTTCTTCATCAAAGGCGTAGGGCAGGTCGAAATAGCTGTCGTAGTTGGTGAAGCAAGTGACATTGATTGGCTTAAAGTCATCACGATCAAAACTGTCAAATACAGGTTTTGAAAGTGCGGCTGTAATCTGGCGCGTCCGATCTTTGCGGAAATTGAAAAAAATTACGGCATCATCTGATGTGATTGGTTGGGCGTTAGGCAGGATGACTGGTCTTATGAACTCATCGGTTTCACCAGCATCATAACCAGATTCGATAGCATCACGGTATGAGCCTGCTTTACGACCAGCGTTATTTATAAGTGCCTGCCAGGCAAGCTCGGTCCTATCCCAGCGTTTGTCTCTATCCATTGCATAGTATCGACCACAGACAGTGGCGACAGAACCAAATGCCTTGGCCAATTCAGCGTCTATTTGGTCAATGTGATCAATTGCTGATTGTGGCGCGGTATCACGTCCATCAGTAATGGCATGCAATAGTGGTATTACCTGATGACGTCTGCATAGTTCGATTAAGGCAAATAAATGATCTATATGACTATGCACACCACCATCTGAAACAAGCCCCATTAGGTGTATTGGTCTATTTTGTTGTTTAGCTTTCGTGATTGCTGCAATTAATGCAGGGTTATCATAAAAGCTGTTATCAAAAATTGATTCATTTATTTTGACCAGATCCTGTCTTTGTATTGCACCAGTCCCTAGTGTTAAGTGTCCAACTTCCGAATTGCCCATTTGGCCTTCAGGCAGGCCAACAGCGCTGCCGGAGGCCTGTAGTTCAGTTAATGAATAGCGTTCAAAGTATTCATCCAGACGGGGGGTTTTTGCTGCGGCGATGCCATTATTGATCTTGCTGGGGTTGATTCCAAAGCCATCCATAATTACCAAAAGGGTTCGACGGCGTGGAGGGGTGTTGACCTGCATGTTACTACTGCTCCTTCTTACTACTTCCTGCTTAAAAGATGCTTACATCGGTGAATTCTGACGCAGCTATTTATACGGCTATTAGGGCTAAATCTTGAGTTTAAAAATAACTATTTTTTACTGCATTTTTATTAAAGATCAGTTTTTTAATACCGATATAACTAGTGAGCTTTATATTGTTATATGAGTTGTAAAGACATAAAACACTCAGGCTATAACGATATAAACCTAATAATATTAGATGGTTATGAGGTATAGCTGTGAAAAATAAAATTGCCAGAAATTTTGCCCTAAGCATGCTTCCAGCTGTAATGTTGATGACGACCCCAGTTTCGGCTAGCAGCGGCAAAGCCTTAACCCATCTTGGCTCCCAAACTATTAATTTGAGCTGCTTTGATTGGCAGCAGGATGAACAATTTTCCTACAATTGCAAAGCAAGCATTTTTGATGCTGCCAGCCCTGCAGATCAAAGTAAGCTTGGTGATTCTTTTTACTATGGTGAAGGCGTAAGCCAAAGTTACTCCGAGGCTGCCAAATGGTATCGTAAGGCTGCTGTTCAGGGTAATGCTTATGGCCAATTCAGTCTTGGTTATATGTATAGCAAAGGCGAGGGAATTCCACATGACACCTGGCTGGCACTTAAATGGTTGAGTAAAGCCGCAGACAATAATTTAGCAGCAGCTCAGTATGCCTTGGCTGATATGTATTACTACGGTGACGGTGTCACTATTGATTATGAACTGGCCACTAAATGGTACAAAGAAGCTGCAAAACAAGATTATAGTTATGCTCAATATAGTCTTGGTTTTATGTATAAAAAAGGCGTTGGTATTGAATTAGACTATGAAAAAGCTATGGTTTGGTTGCTTAAAGCTGCTGAGCAGGATCATCCTGAAGCACAGGCCAGTATTGCCTACATGTATATGAATGGCGATGGTGTTGCCCAAGATACAAAAAAGGCCTTTGACTGGTTTTATAAAGCTGCTATGCAAGGTCATGCCGGTGCACAAAACAATCTTGCCTTCATGTATCGAAGAGGTGCTGGTGTTATGCAAGATTTGCAACGCGCTGTCATGTGGTATAAAAATGCTGCTCGTCAGGGCGATGCAAAAGCTCAGGCCAGTTTGGGGTATATGTTTCACAAGGGGATTGGTGTTGAGCAAAACTATGCCAGTGCTATTCAGTGGTATCGTCTAGCGAGCCAGCAGGGCGAAGTCAGTGCCCAGTTTAATCTAGGTCTGGTTTATATGCTGGCAGACGATAATATTCGAGATTTGAACAAGGCGGTTGAGTCATTTATGGCTGCAGCCAGTCAGGGGGATGCCGAAGCACAATATTATGTGGGCACACTCTATCGTAATGGCTGGGGTGTTGCGCGCAACATTGAAAAGGCGTTGAAATGGTTCCGTATGGCGGGTGAATCAGGTAACGCCAAGGCTAAGCACGAAATAGATCTGCTTGTCGCATCGCACCCAGCCTAGGCAGGTTATTTCCTATTGGTGAAACTGCATCCACCACTCAGTAGCCATCCTTTCAGCATGCATGATTTCTTGTTCGGATAAGTGCTTAGCGAGCTCGGTTCGAGCCTCAATGGCATCCTTATATTCCATTGCCCCTGAAATTTCGTACCACATATAAGCCTTGACCTTGTCTATTTCTGTGCCATGACCTTCGGCGTGGGCTACACCTATTAAATATTGCGCTGTTTCTGAGAGTTGTTCAGCTGCCAAGTTAAGCCAATGAAGTGCCTGTGCATTGTCTTGCTTAATTCCTTCACCCTTGATGTAAATAAGTCCAAGGGTTAGCTGTGCTTGAGCTACACCACTGTTGGCAAGCTTCTCGTACCAGAAGGCTGCCTTCGAAATATCCTGTGTTATGCCATCACCAACATGGTAGCGGTTTGCCAGGTCTGCCTGGGCCTGAATGTCATCATTATTTGCTTTTTCGATGATTTTCTGTAATTCAGCTGTGCTTAGTGGTTCTGCGGTGGCTGTATTGACAAGCATCAATGTGGCAAGCATTAATACTGAGGTGAAGCGACTAATAATTGATGGCATTTGGTGATTATCCTTGAATTTACTGCTTGGGCTGCGAATTATATTTGAATAAGGCGTGTGACCCAAGTATCCGCGATAGGTTCATTGGTAAAATCCCGGAAATTGCCTAAACAACTTGTATTCAATGACAAAAGTTCGTATCGTTTTGCCTTATGTGTTTTCAATGAGTGGGTAAATATGTGGCGTAGTTTGGCAATAATCTTCCTGATTCTGACTGGTAGTTCGGCCTCTGCAGCTGATACCTATCAAACTCAACGCCTTGCCGAGGATGGTATTCACGATCCTGAGAATGAAACCATTCAGATACTCCAGGAGCCAGTCGAGGCAATGATCGATTTTCCTCTGGATAGAAGAGGTCGGGTCGATTGGGTTAGAGCACTTCGAGATGGCAAGATCAACCCGCGTCGTAGTCTAAGTGGTGATGAGTTTGGTGGTGAAATGATGCTGGAAACGGATATGGACATCATTATGAAGCAGACATCCAATATGCCCCATGTCAGATTTCCTCATCTTGCCCATACTGAATGGCTGACATGTAACAACTGTCATCCCAAAATTTTTCAACCACAGATTGAAGCTAATCCCGTGTCAATGGAAAAGATACTCAAGGGCGAATTCTGTGGTCGTTGTCATGACAAGGTCTCATTCAGTCTGTGGACTTGTGAGCGTTGCCATAGCGTTCCGCATAAAAATTCAACAGATGCCTTTATTGAACTAGACAAATAGCTTGCCCACGGTGCGCCAGCGATTGGCTCGTTTTATTTGCCGCAAAAACTCTCTGAACTCCACCCCCTGAGCTTGTTCTAAATCATTGGCGATGATGTATGTTTTGGAAAGCTGGAGTGTACGTTTATGCTTAGCTGTGAAAACGATTAAATTGCCTCTGTCTGGCACGGGTAGATTTAAAACGTTGTTGCTGAAAATATGTTCCATCGTTTGATTGATTTCACGTGCATGGTCATTTTTGTTGTCCCATAGATTTGTTGCCATAATACCTTTGTTTTTCAGCCGTTCGAAACAATACTCAAAAAATTCAAATGACTTAATGCTTTCTGATACACCATCATGGTTGAAGGCATCAATCAAAATCAAGTCATATTGTTGATAACGACCATTCTGATTACGTAAAAAACGTGACGCGTCATCTACGAAGATCTGCATACGTTCATCTTCAGGGAGGTTGAAATAAGCACGGGCTATTTTGACAACATCGCTTCTGATTTCAATAATATCGATTGAGCAGTCGGGGTAATGTTGAAATAAGAACTTTGCAATCGAGCCACCACCTAGCCCTATCATTAATATTTTATGTGGCTGCGGCATAAATATCAGGCTTGCCATCATTGCCCGTGTGTATGAAAGTACTAGACGTTCTGGATGAAAAATATCCATGCAACTTTGTTTCGCGTCATTGCCAAAATATAGTGAGCGGGTGTTTTGGTTTTGGCCAACTTCGATGAAACCTTCGTCACTGCTGCTTTTATAAATTATTTGTTCGGACATTTTGGCGAGTGTTTGTGTTTTTATCTTCAATTATACTGGAGAAAAAATTCCGTAACAAAAAAGCCCGGCAACGCCGGGCTTGTAGAAAGGGGTATGTTTGTAATTTAATTATGCAATAGATGTGTGCTTACGCTGCGAGTTTGACCAGGAATCGATATCTGTGCTTTCGGCTTGATTATCAGCAGACAAGGCTGTCTCGCGCTTGTTGTTGTCAATCAGGTCGCCGAGGCTAATCTTGGTGAGATAGTCATTTATATTATCACTCAGTGATTGCCACAATTGTTGCGTTTTTTGGTGACGCTCATCGACCTTCATTACTTTTTCTTTGCCGGTGCGATCATCCACGGCATGAATAATTTCGGCAATGGAGATTTCATTGGCCGGGCGGGATAGACGATAGCCACCGCCAGGGCCGCGTGTGCCAGTTACTAGTTTCGTTTGTCTTAAACGGGCAAACAGCTGCTCAAGGTAAGACAATGAAATTCCTTGGAACTCTGAAATGTCAGCCAAAGTCACTTTATTGCCATTGTTAGCATTTAATGCAAGATCAAGCATTGCTGTAACGGCATAACGTCCTTTTGTTGAAAGCTTCATTGTCGTGCCTCCTCCTGTGTTGTATAAAACCAATTAAAGTGATCAAGTAAATAATGGCACCGTGGGTGTGCTAATTCAATGTCTCAAACTGACATTTAACATGGTTTAACAATTGTGTGGTTTATATGCCTTTTGTTTGTAGGGAGATAAAAGTTAAGGAAGCGATTTTTGGGTTAACAATCGTTCAATTGTGCTTTGTATAAACCAGCCCATTCTTACGCCAAGTGATTTTTTGATGGTGTAAGAAATTTCATATAGATCCTTATCTTTTGATTGCTCTAACAAGTAATCGTCGCTAGTAATCAGCTCGTCGACGAGTTTTAGTTCAAGTGCACGTTTTGCGGGCCAATGTTCGCCGGTTGCAATTTTGTCAATATCGACGATTGGACGATGGTCTTTGATAAAGTCTTTAAAAAGGATATGTGTATCTTCCAACTCTTCTTTAAATTTCTCTCTAGCCTTATCTGTATTCTCACCGAACATGGTCAGCGTGCGTTTAAATTCGCCTGCGGTCAGTTGTTCAAATTCAATGTCATGTTTTTTCAGCAGACGGTGAAAGTTTGGAATCTGGGCAATAACGCCAATGGAACCAATGACAGAAAAAGGTGCTGCAATGATTTTGTCTGCCACACAAGCCATCATGTATCCACCACTGGCGGCTATTTTGTCTACAGCAATGGTTAGTGGAATCTTTTTTTGCGTCAAACGTATTAGTTGTGAGGCGGCTAGACCATAGGCATGAACCAGACCACCACCGCTTTGAAGATTTAGAAATACTTCGTCATCAGGGGTGGCGACGGTTAGTATCGCAGTGATTTCTTGTCTTAATGAGGACAGTGGGGAGGCCTTGATATCGCCATCAAAATTCAGCACATAGATTCGTTTGCGAGGTTCAGATTCACTGGACTTACGCCTTTTTTCGTCAGCTTTGTGCTGTTTCTTTTCTGCTTTTTCAAGTTTTTTCAGTTCATCTTTAGTAAGTGTGCTTAGTTTGATGGTTTCGGCCATGTCATCAAATTTTTGATTAAGCTTTTTTACATCCAGGTGTTCTCGACCCATGTCTCTTCCTCGACTGGCCAATAGGATAATTCCTGTCACTATAGCCACTATGGCAACTACGATAGTGAGTGTTTTGGCCAAAAACAGGCCATATTCAGCAAAGAAAGCGGACACCAGGATACTCCTAAGTAGGATGCAAAAGGGCGCTAGTATAGCGCCTTAAAAAGGCAGTAGAACAGCCAGATAATAAAAAGGCCTCAGGTTTTCACCAGAGGCCTTAATGAGTTAAGTGGAGGGGGGTTAACTCATTACTGTTGTTGCAATAATAGCCAATACCGAGATGATGCCAGCCAAGGGAAGTATTATCATATAGTCAGTATTTTTAGGTGCAGTATTGTTAGACATAGTTTTCTCCAATTGGATCTTTTTTATATTTAATGTTGATCATTCCACTCATGAATGAAGCAAAAAGATACTACGTTTTTTATTAATAGTTAAGTATTTTTGTATGGTATTGGTTGTTTTTTACAAAATAATTCGTTGTGGCAATTTTGGTGCTAAGCTAATTCATTAACTATCATGGAGTTAAGGGAAGGTTATGAGTGATTTGGTGAGATTTGGGGTTTCTATCGAGGGTGAGTTGCTAAAGCGATTTGACCAGGAAATTGATAAGAAAGGTTATTCAAATCGCTCAGAGGCCATTCGTGACCTTATTCGTGAACAGATAGTGGCGGAAGAGTGGGAGTCTGATAAAGAGACGGTTGGGACAATTACGATCGTTTATGACCATCATACCCGTGATCTTTCGTCCAACTTGACCCATATCCAGCATTCATTTGAAGGGGATATCAAATCGGTACTGCATATCCATCTTGATCATCACAACTGCCTTGAGGTTTTGGTGGTATCAGGCAAAGGTAGATTACTACAGCAATTCGCTGATCAGCTGGTTAGTATTAAGGGGGTGAAGCACGGTAAGTTGACTATGACTACGCTGGGGGATGCGATTCCTGGTAAGGGTGACCATGAGCATCCCCATGACCCAGATTACCCACATACACATAAGTAAAAAGGGCGAAGCATTTAAGCCACGCCCTTATTAGGTTTACTGGCTTTTTCTAGTTTTAGAAGGACACCGCAAGTTGAATGGTTGAGGTTGATCTATCACCACCTGTACCACCAACGGCGTTACTGTAATCTTTATCACTAGCGTGCTCATAACTTAGGCTAGTGTTCTCAAAGATCTCATGCGAAACAGAGAATATAATTCTGGTTTCAGGTAAGCCAAGGTTAAAGGCTTCGTCCGTGGTCTGATAACCAAGCGCTGCTGTTCCCCGGTCAAACTCGTAACCAAGTTCAATATTCATTGCCGATGGTGCTGCGCCTTGGCCATTAAAAGAAAGCTCAGAGGTCTTAAAATTACCTGACTTTACATATTCAGCAATAAATGAAAGGGAATCCCTGTTATAAATCCAGTGTACGGCGGTGCCGCTGACAAAACTGGTCAGCGGTTCAGGCGAGCCATCGCTGTTACTATCTAAACCACTACTTAGGCCATCACTATCGCCAACGCTACTAATGTAGTCAAAGCCTAGATCCAGACTGTAGTTGGCTGTTTCAAATACATAACCAAATGAAAGGCCGCTGTGTTCGATGCTGTCTTCACCTGCTGGGGTGGAGGTCTTGCTAGTGTCACCGTTAAAGACATAAGCTGATGCATATAGGCCATTGGCCTCATAGCCGATTAGAACAGCGCTTTCGCGGGCTTCTCCTAGTTCCAGTGTCAGAGGGTCTGAAATCATATTGCTCTCATAGCTGCCAAAAGGGATGTACATTTGACCCGCTGTCAAACTCCAGCCATTATTCATATCTATGCTGACTGTGCCTTCATCTACTTCAAGTGGAGTGTCATCTTCTTCATGCAGCAACACCAAATGTCCGCTGACACGGTCGTTGATTTGGCCGTCGATTCCTAGTTCAATGGTGGCCAGGCTGATATCGCTTGTTTTTACATCTTGGTAATCACGGCTAAAACCAGCCTCAAGCTCGATTGCACCGCTGAACTCGATATCAGTTGCCGCATGAGCTGGGATTGTCAGAGTGAGTGCTGCTAAGGCAAAGGTGCCGTGTTTATTTATTTTCATTTGTATGTATCTCATATTGATATGTGATGCGTTTATTCAAAAATGTTACTCAAATTAATGCATGATTATTGCTCATACCTCTTCTAAATAACAATTATTCTCATCTAAAAATGTAACGGTGGCACGAATATTATAATCATGTTATTTTTACGTCGTGGCACGAATAAAGTCAAGTGTGTTACGATCTGGCAAAATAAAGCCGATAGCTGTACTGGCACATATATAACGGAGTATTTAATGAAAATCTTAAAATTATCTCTAGGTACGGCAACAATGCTAATGCTAATGCTAGGGCAGGCGAGTGCTCATTTTCAGATGATTATCCCAGCCGATGATATGGTTAAACAGACTGAGTCGAGAAAACTCGATTTGAGTTTGATGTTTTGGCATCCATACGAAGGTATTGGCATGAACATGGCTTCGCCGCAACGATTTGGTGTTGTTAGCCGTGGCAAAGATGAAGACCTGCTTGCTACGCTCAAACCTGCTAAAAAGGCTGATATTGAAGGCAATCATTTTTCTACCTATCAAACTAGCTATAAGCTTAAACGTCCAGGTGATCACGTGTTCTACGTAGAACCCAAACCTTATTGGGAAGCCGCTGAAGAGAGTTTTATTATTCACTACACTAAGGTGGTGGTGAATGGCTTTGGTATGGAGGAGGGCTGGGATACGGAGCTTGGTCTAAAAACAGAAATTATACCGCTGACACGTCCCTATGGTCTGTGGACCAACAATGTCTTTCAAGGCGTGATTAAGGTAAATGGTAAGCCTGTTCCTTTTAGTGAAGTCGAGGTTGAGTATTACGCCGAAGGTAAACCTGTAAATCCCCCAGCTGACCCTATGATTACTCAGGTGGTCAAGGCCGATCAGAACGGTGTCTTTACCTACGCTATGCCTAAGGCTGGTTGGTGGGGTTTTGCCGCGCTGAATGAAGACGATAAAACCATGCAACATGACGGCAAGGAATATCCTGTCGAGATTGGCGCGGTGCTTTGGGTGAAAACCCACGATATGAAGTAAGATTCACGCTGCCAATGCTTACATCTAGAGAATGTTTAATGACCAGCTTTAATATAAAAAGATATTTTGTCTCACTTTTGCTTGTGATTGGTTTTATTGCCGCACCGCAGGCTTTAGCTCATAAAGTAAATCTGTTTGCCTATGTCGAAGCTAATGAGGTTTATGTAGAAGGCTATTTTGTTGATGGTAAGGCGGCGCAAAACAGTAAAGTTCAGGTGCTAGGGCCAAGTGGCGAGTTGCTGGTAGAAGGCATTACTGATGATCAAGGTCAGTATCGTTTTTCTGTGCCACAGCACACTGATCTCAAGATTGTTGTAAACGCCGGCATGGGCCATCAAACTGATTTCCTGCTTTCCGCATCGGATCTAAGCGATGTTGAGTCTGTTGAAACAGCGACGGTTAAACCCAGTGAGGTTGAGGCAAGTATGTCCCAGTCACCCAGTCAGTCAGCTGTGCCTGACGCTATAAATAATTCTGATCTTGATGCTGTGGTGCGCAAGGCGGTTAATGAAGCCATTAAACCTTTAGTTCGTGAGTTATCGGCGGCTCAGCAAAAGGCTTCCTTATCCGGCATTGTTGGTGGTGTCGGCTACATCATTGGATTTCTAGGATTGTTTGCATTTTTTAAGGCCCGCCAGGCGACAACGGTTAAGTCTGATTCGGATAAGTAAGGCCGTGGCCGCTTGATAGCATCAATTTAACTAACGTGCTACGCTCGGCCAGGATTTGATGGAGTAGTATTTTTTATGCATATCGCCGATGGAATTGTCACAGGCCCGGTTATCGCTACTGGCTTTGGGGTTACGGCATTGTTGGCTGCTGCCACAATGCGTAATGTTGACCTTGAAGAGATTCCCAAGATTTCTGTGGTGACGGCGGTCTTCTTCGTTGCCAACTTTATTCACATTCCCTTGGTTGTTGCCAGTATTCACCTCATTTTGAATGGTCTGGCTGGGGTGATTCTTGGCAAACGTGCCTTCATGGCGATTATGCTGGGAGTAGTGTTACAAGCCTTTTTTGGTTTTGGTGGTGTTTCTGTGATTGGGGTTAATAGTGTCATGTTGGGTGGCGGAGCTTTGCTTGCCTATGGCGTCTGGCAGTGTCGGAATTTCGTTTCTATTCCAAATAAAGAGGTTATCTTTGGTGCGCTTGCGGGTGCCATGGGGATCTTTTTCTCAGGCTGTATCCTTGCGCTTGCGCTGGTAACAACCGGTGAGGCGTTTGTGACTGCAGCACAGCTAGTACTCGGTTATCACGTTGTCTTGATGATAATTGAGGGTGCGGTCACTGGCGCTTGTGTTGGGTTTTTGTTAAAAACCAAACCTGAGCTATTATCAGGTCAGCGCATCAAGACAGCTGGTTAAATCGTAGTGTCACTGGATATTGATAGGCATGCCCATGTTGAATCATCGATTCAACGTTGGGACCCGCGTTTTAAAATTGCATCGATGTTGTTGCTTATTCTATGCTTGGCGCTGGTTAAAAGTATCCCGCTGATAGTGTTTGGCTTTGTCTTATCGGTGGGCTTGTTGCTTGTTTCTCGAATCCCCTTGGATTTTATCTTTCAGGGACTAAAGGTCGTCGTTGTTTTCCTATTACCTTTTTTTATTATCTTGCCGCTGACCTATCCCGTTGAATTTGAATCTCACTTTCTCGGGATACCTTTTGCGATAGAAGGTTTGAGACTTGCTACGTTAATTGTGATTAAGGCGATTGCCATTGTCCTAACCGCCTATGTCGTTTTTGGCTCACGCCGTTTTGATGTCAGCATGATTGCCCTGCAGCACCTGAAGTGTCCGCCGTTGGTGGTACAGATGATGTTGTTTACTTATCGTTTTATTTTTTTATTTCTGGCCGAGATGCGGCGTATGGATACGGCAATGAAGGCGCGGGGATTTATCAAGAAGCCTGATATCTATACTCTAAAGGTGTTGGGCGGTTTTGTTGGAACCTTGCTGATTCGCAGCTTTGAACGTACTGAACGGATTTATAAGGCGATGTTGTCCAAGGGTTATCAGGGTGAACTGCATACGCTGATTGAATTCAAATCGGAAGCCAAGGATTTTATCAAGACTGGGGCGGTGGTTGTGTTGGCCATCGCAATCTTTAGTGTGGACATGATGACGGTTTTTCCTCATGCCGAGCAGGCTTGGTTTTAGGGTATAAATGAAAATGGATAAAGAAATTGCCATTCAAGTTAAGGATGCCTTTTTTACATACCCCGATGGGCATGAAGTGCTGAAGGGCGCTAACTGTGAAATAAAGGCGGGTGAAAAGGTTGCCTTGATTGGTCCTAATGGTGCAGGTAAGTCTACCTTTATGAGCCTGTTGAATGGGGTTGCATTGGCGACACAAGGCCAAGTGAGTATTGGTGGCCTGGAAGTCACAAAAGATAACCTGAAACAGATTCGTCGTAAGGTTGGGGTGGTTTTTCAGGACCCAGATGATCAGCTATTTTGCCCGACAGTCTTTGATGATGTTGCCTTTGGCCCTTTGAATCTTGGTCTACCTAAACATGAAATTGAAGAGCGTGTCGCAGAGGCGTTAGATACTGTCGGCTTGACTGGTTTCGAAGATCGTTCATCTTTCCATCTTTCATTTGGTGAACGCAAACGTTTAGCTCTGGCGACGGTGTTGTCCTACCAGCCAGATATTTTGGTGTTCGATGAGCCATCCACCAATATGGACCCACTTAATAGACGCAAACTTATTCAATGGTTGGCTGAGTCTGACAAAACTATTCTTCTATGTACCCATGATCTGGATATTGCCCTGGATGTCTGTGATCGTTGTCTGATGCTTTCTGACGGACATTTTGTCGCTGATGGACAGGCCTCTGAAATTCTTTATGATCGAAACTTGCTGGAGGAGAATCATCTTGAGTTGCCTCTGGCCTTGATGACTCATGAGCTATTACATGAAAAATTAAGCAGCGGAACAATGGATGACGAACATAAGCGTATCATTTCAACGTTTCTCCATGCTCATCGTCATAGCCATGGCCCGGATGGAGATGAACATGTTCATATTCATTTTCACCCTAGTGAACCTGGACACGAGCATCATGATGGTTCCGTTGATCATACACTTGGGAGTTTAAAGATTAAACTTGATGATGTTGATGGTCATGATCATACTCACCACGACCACGACCACGACCACGACCACGACCACGACCACAGCAAAGGTAGCAGCAGTTAGCTACATTCGAGTTGTCTAGCTGGTTTTGTTGAGTGTTGTTTGGCTGGGTGTTTCGTAGGGGATGCTGTCAGGTGCAATTGCCCCGCCAGAGATGATAAAGGTCATTGCTTCTTCGACTGTCCAGTCGGTCGAAATAAGGTTTTCTATCGGTACAATCTCAAGATAACCCGAGGTAGGGTTGGGGGTTGTTGGCACGTAGACAGCCGCAAGTTCTTTGCCGCTGGTTTCATCCTTCATGATCTTGGTGACAAATCCAACTGTCTTCATTTCCGGTGATGGAAATGCAATCAACACCACACGTTGTAATTTCTCCGGCTTTTGTTGCAGTACCGATAACAACTTTTTGGTCGAGCCATAGATGGTCTGTACCAACGGGATTTTGTTGAGGATGAAATCAACTAGTGTCAGCGCCTTTTTGCCAATGACACGACTTGCCAACCAACCAAGCAAGTATAAGGCAACCAGTGTTAGGGCGACGGCCAATGTATTTTGAAACCATGGTTCAAGCAACCAACGGCTTAATTCGGGTAAGTGCTGTTCAGACTTTCCTGCCAGGGCTTTTACCCAGGGCCTACCGGCCTTGGAGAGCTGGTTAAAGAAAAAATTGAATACCAGCCAGGTAATCCAGATTGGGATTACCGTGATGATCCCGGTAAGCAGGTAGCGCTGAACGTGAGGAACAAAGCGCCAGCTCATGACTTATGCTTGCTTGTGGTCTTTGCCAGCCAGATAAAGCCAGATATATCCACTTATGCCAGCAAGTATTGATGCAAACAAGATCCCGCTCTTGGCCATTAACAGGTATTCATCCTGGCCGGTGAAGGCTAGTTCAGCGATGAATATGGACATGGTAAAGCCAATACCAGCCAAGAGTGAAACCCCTGCAATCTGGGTAAATCTGACGCCTTGCGGCAGTTTACATATCCCCAGTTTAATCGCCAGGAATGAGAAGCCAGCTATGCCGATAAACTTGCCGAATATCAAGCCTGTCATAATACTGAGTGTGACCGGGTGGCTTAGCGTTTCCCCTAGGGTACTAAAGTCAATTGGCACACCTGCATTAGCCAGGGCGAAGAGCGGAATGATTAAAAATGCCACAGGTGTGTGCATGCTGTGTTCCAGTCTCTGAAGTGGTGTTTCTACCATATGCACGCCATTTTCCAATGTTTGCAGAATGGAACGCTGCTCTTCGTTGCGCATGATGCTCATGCCTGGTTTATGACAAAGATCAAACTTATCCAACATTCTACGAACCAGTTTGCTGAATTGGTTGGGTTCAAATTTTGGGCTGGCAGGAATTGTCAATGCAGTTAATACGCCTGCCAATGTGGCATGAACTCCAGACTTTAACATTGCCAACCACAGCAGCAAGCCAATTAAAAAGTAGGGCAGTGGCTTACGAATGCCGAAAATATTCATCAGGATTAACAATACAAATAAGCCAGCTGCGATACCTAGTGGGCTCCAATAAATAGTGTCGGTGTAGAAAAGGGCGATAACTACAACAGCCCCTAGGTCATCAACAATTGCCAAGGCCACTAGAAATGTCAGCAGGGCCTTTGGTACGCGCTTGCCTAGCAGAACCAGTACACCTACTGCAAAGGCAATATCCGTGGCCATAGGAATACCCCAGCCATTAGCGGCGTCAACTTCACTATTGATGGCTGAATAGGCCAGGGCTGGGATGACCATGCCGCCGATTGCAGCAATGATGGGCAGGCTTGCCTGTCTTATATCAGACAGTTCTCCGACAATGACTTCACGTTTGATTTCAAGACCAACAACGAAGAAGAATAGGGCCATCAAGCCATCGTTAATCCAGTGGTGTAGTGTTTTTTCCAATACCCAGCTGCCTATGCTCAGGCCTACAGGGGCATGTAGCACGTGTTGATAGCTTTCATTAAAACCAAGGTTGACGATTGCCAGGGCAATCACTGTACAGGCCATCAGCAGGAAGCCACTGGTGGTTTCCTTGTGAATAAACTCCTCAAGTGGAGTCATGACTTTGTTGAAAGCTTTTTCTAGAGCGCTGTCTTTTGTCTCTAGATTTTGGTTGTTTTCATGTGCCATTAGCTGTTTGTATGATTATTTGTTTTGAATTCTGCGCATGATACACCAAAAAAGTAATTTCTTTCATATGCTTAATGCAGATTAAACGAATTCTGTCGGGCAATAATCCAGTTGGTTTTATGCCTGAGCGGTTGCTAATAACCTATTAAAAAATATGCCATTAATATCAGATAGTTGATTGATTATTTCTTTTAAAGTTTCGACAAGGTGAACCGATAGATCATTTCAAGGGGTGGCTATGTACATTATTAATGCCGCTAATTTGGCTATATTTACATGCCTACTGCCATTCGGAGGGCTCAATATGGCAGATGGAAATCAAGAGGTTAGTGAAACCATGAATTCAATAGATGGATCTAAAATTATGGATGATCAGGATCAAGCGTCTCGTCTAAAATGTGCTGTGGATGGCGCTCAAACAGCAATTATGATGGTGGATCGTGAATTTATCGTCACTTATGCTAACCAAGCGACAATGGATCTTTTGGAGCAGTATAGGACAGAATTATCGCTCGCCTTCCCTGGATTTAACCCAAACGCTCTGGTTGGTTTGTGTATTGATATGTTTCATAAAAATCCGGCACATCAACGCCAACTGCTGGATAATGTAAATAACCTCCCATATAAAACCGATATCAGTATTGGTGATTTGAAATTCTCGTTGAACGTTACTGCGATAGTTGACGCTGGGGGTAGCTATGTTGGTAATACCCTGGAATGGTCTGATGTAACGGCATTACGTAACCGTGAAAATCACGTAGCGCGTTTACAGGGTTCCGTCGATGCTTCTATGCAAGCGATGATTATGGTCGATCGTGATTTTATTGTTACCTCGGCTAACCAGGCATCGATAAACCTGTTGATGCGCTACAAAACTGAATTATCAGCTGCTTTTCCAGGTTTTAATCCAACGGCCATAGTTGGTGCGTGTATTGATATGTTTCATAAAAATCCAGCGCATCAACGCAAACTGCTGGATGATGTGAATAACCTTCCATATCAAACTGATATTAGCATTGGTGAATTGAAATTTTCGTTGAATGTTACCGCTATAATTGATGCTGGCGGTAACTATGTTGGCAATACATTGGAGTGGTCAGATGTAACTGAACAGCGTGCCAGCGAAATTGAAGTTGCGCGCCTGAATTCTGCAGTACAAGGGGCTGAGACGGCATTGATGTTATGCGATGCAGATCTGAATATTACCTTTGTCAATAAAGCAGTAGTGGATCTGTTGAATAATAGAGTGAATGAGCTACGCCAGATATTTCCAGGGATTGACCCTAATAACCTGATCGGGGTAAACATAGATCAGTTCCATAAAAACCCTGCCCATCAACGTGGTCTGTTATCTGACGTTAGTCGACTTCCCGCCAGAAGCGAAATTCGTTTGCTGGATTTGGTGTTTGAAGTAAATGCCACGGCGATCCTGGGGCCAAATGGCGAATACATGGGTAACATGGTTGAGTGGAAAGACCTGACAGAACAGAAGGATGCAGAAGAGCAACTTGAAAAGCTGATCGGATCAGCAGTCGCCGGTGATCTTGAACAGCGTATTGATACCTCAAGCTATAGCGGTTTCATCAAGGGACTGGGTGATCAGGTTAATAATTTATTGCAAGCAGTAGTTGACCCAATTCGTGAATCAACACGTGTTATTCAAGGCTTGGCTGACGGTGATTTAACCCAGACGATGACAGGTGAATATCAGGGAGAATTTGCGGTTTTGCGTGATGCCTTGAATGATTCGATGACAAAATTGCAGTCGATGGTGGGGGAAATTACCCAGTCTGCGGGTAGCATTAGCAGCGGAGCTGGTGAGATCTCACAAGGTAATACTGATCTGAGTCAGCGTACAGAGGAGCAGGCATCTTCCATCGAAGAAACGGCCTCAACCATGGAAGAGATGACCAGCGTGGTCAAACAGAATGCTGACAATGCCCGACAGGCTAATCAGCTCGCTAGTGGTGCTAGACAGCAGGCTGAAAAGGGTGGTGAGGTTGTTAGTAAAGCCATTACTGCCATGTCTGAAATCAATGCTAGTAGCAAGAAGATTGAAGATATTATCAGTGTTATTGACGAGATTGCCTTCCAGACCAATCTGTTGGCGTTGAATGCTGCGGTTGAAGCCGCCCGTGCTGGTGAGCAAGGGCGTGGTTTTGCGGTAGTGGCAGGTGAAGTACGAAGCCTGGCACAACGCAGTGCTGCAGCGGCGAAAGAAATTAAGGGGCTGATCAAGGATAGTGTTGGCAAGGTTGATGAAGGCAGCCGCTTGGTTGATGAGTCAGGTACTACTCTGGAAGAGATCGTTGTAGCATCGAAGAAGGTCAGTGACATCATCGCCGAAATTGCTGCTGCTGGTCAGGAGCAGGCGACGGGTATCGATCAGATCAACAAAGCCATTACCCAGCTTGAGTCGGTGACACAGCAAAATGCAGCCTTGGTCGAAGAAGCTGCGGCGGCAAGTGAGTCAATGGCAAATCAATCGGTAGGTTTGCAGCAACTGGTCGGTCAATTCACCATTGATGAATCATATATGGAACAGGGTAGTGCGCCAGCACCAAGAAGGGCTGTAGCGCCACAACCAACGGCGGCCCGTAGGCCGGCAGCTCCTGCGGCAACGCGAACCCGACCTGCGCCTCAAAGTGGTGGTGATGAGTGGGAGGAGTTTTAAATCCCACATAACTGTGAAAGAATGAAAGGCTGGTTTTACCAGCCTTTTTTTATTTACGTATGAATATTGACGCATGGATCACTATTGCAGTGATCATCATCTGTTTTCTCTCTCTAATCTTGACCCGTTGGGCTGCTGACGTAGTCTTGATGGGAGGGCTGACTCTGCTATTGGTGTTTGGGATATTGACGCCAGAAGCGGCATTGTCAGGTCTTGCCAATGAAGGCATGGTTACTGTCGCCGTGTTGTTTATAGTTTCCGCTGGCCTTAGAGAAACGGGGGCTATTAATTGGATAACTGATACTCTGCTTGGTCGGCCTAGTTCTGTTGGCAATGCTCAGTTACGTATCATGGCCCCAGTTGCGGCTTTGAGTGCATTTTTGAACAATACCCCGGTCGTTGCCATGTTGATACCGGCAATTAATGACTGGGCCCGCAAATATCAGCTTTCAGTTTCTAAACTATTAATGCCCCTCAGTTACGCTGCCATAGTAGGCGGAACCTGTACTTTAATCGGCACCAGCACCAATCTGATTGTAAATGGCCTGCTAATTAAGGAGTCAGGTGGTGACGGGCTCTCTATGTTCGAGCTCGCCTGGGTTGGTATTCCTTGTGTGATTCTGGTGTTCATTTATGTTTTGATTACCAGTAAATGGCTTCTGCCTGAACGTAAATCTGCTATCACCCAGTTTTCTGATGTCCGTCAATATACGGTTGAGATGTTGGTTGAACCTGGTAGTAGTGTTGATGGTAAATCAATCGAAGCGGCTGGCCTGCGCCAACTCAGCGGTTTGTATTTGGTTGAGATCGAACGTCGCGGCAATATTCTTCCCGCCGTATCACCCAAAGAGCAATTAGAAGGAAATGATCGACTGGTTTTCGCAGGTGTCATTGATTCAGTTGTGGATTTGCAAAAAATAAGGGGGCTGAAGCCCGCCTCAGATCAGGTCTTCAAGATAAATACGCCTCGACCTGATCGTAGCTTTATTGAAGCCGTGGTCTCTGATACCAGTCCTGTGCTGAGTAAAACGGTAAAGGAGAGTCAGTTTCGGTCACATTACAACGCAGTGATTATTGCTGTCTCCCGCAACGGTGAGCAATTGAGGATGAAGATTGGTGAAGTCATCCTTCAGCCTGGTGACACGTTGTTGTTGGAAGCACCGCTAGCCTTTGTTGAGCAACACCGTAATTCACGTGACTTTTTCCTAGTTAGTGAGCTAGAGGGGAGTAGCCCGCCTCGCCATGATAAGGCGCTCTTGTCTCTGGCAATACTCTTGGCAATGGTTGTGGTGGTGTCGACTGGAATGGTCTCTATGCTCAAGGCCGCTTTTGTCGCTGCCGGTTTGATGATCATCAGTCGTTGTCTCACTGGCAGTAATGCACGGCGTGCAGTTGACCTGCAAGTTCTGGTTGTTATCGCGGCGTCATTTGGGCTTGGACAAGCCTTGTATCAGACGGGGGCTGCGGATTACCTTGCTGGTCTGATCATTGAGTTGGCTGGTGATGGTGACCCGCTCATCGCCTTGGCTGCAGTCTATGGTGCCACAGCCTTGTTGACGGCCATGATTACCAATAATGCGGCTGCGGTATTGATGTTTCCTGTTGTGTTATCGATGGCGACGACGCTAGGGGTCAGTTATATGCCGTTTGTGATAATGCTAATGCTGGCGGCATCTACCAGTTTTGCGACACCGATTGGTTACCAGACCAATCTGATGGTGTTTGGTCCGGGTGGATATCATTTTGCTGATTTTATACGTATGGGCTTGCCTCTGACGATTCTCGTCGGGGTTATCAGCCTGCTTATTGTGCCGATGATCTGGCCATTTTAGCCAGCTGCTTTATTCAGCTGGGCTTGAATTAGTGTAAAATGCCGGCTTTGTTATGGCCTTTATCGGCGCATTTAATTTCTTTAATAATCATATTGTTATAATTAGGATTTATATAGATGACAGTATCTGAGAATATTACCTGGCACTCGGCAACAGTTTCTCGTGCCGACCGTGAAAAAATGAATTCACATAAAAGTGCCATTCTTTGGTTCACGGGTCTTTCTGGTTCGGGTAAATCAAGTCTTTCTCATGCTGTTGAAGATCGTCTCTTCAAGCTTGGCTGTCGCACCTATGTGCTAGATGGTGACAATGTTCGCCATGGGCTGTGTAAGGATCTGAGTTTCTCTGATGCTGATCGCAAAGAAAATATCCGTCGTATTGGTGAAGTGTCAAAGTTGTTTACAGAAAGTGGTGTATTGACCCTGACGGCTTTTATTTCACCGTTCCGTTCTGACCGTGCTGCTGTGCGTGAGTTGGTTAATGATGGTGACTTTATTGAGATTTATTGCAAGTGCGACCTTAGTGTTTGTGAAGAGCGTGATGTAAAAGGCCTGTATAAAAAGGCCAGGGCGGGTGAAATTGCAGAATTTACCGGCATTAATTCACCTTATGAGGAGCCAGTAAAACCAGAGATTACGGTTGATACTGCAGCACAAACTATTAATGAAAGTGTCGACCAGGTTATTAATGCCCTGGCTGAACGTAATATTATTTCACTCAATTAATTTCTGTCTGTGTCTGCCTGCCGGCAGGTGCACCTTTAACCGGAGTAATACAACTGATGTTCGGTCTTTATTCTTTGCTTAGGCCTCTCATATTTCGTCTCGATCCCGAAACAGCACATTCATTAACCTTAAAAACGCTGGATATTGCCTGTAAGGCAGGGCTGCTTGGCCGACCAATGACAGCGCCGCCAAAATCAATTGATGTGATGGGGCTTAAATTTCCATCGGTAGTTGGTTTGGCAGCTGGCCTTGATAAAAATGGCGAACATATTGATGCACTTGCGGCGCTCGGTTTTGGCGCTATAGAAATTGGCACCGTAACGCCCAGGCCCCAATCGGGTAATCCCAAGCCCAGATTATTTAGATTGCCCGAAGCTGAGGCCATTATTAATCGTATGGGGTTTAATAACCTCGGTGTTGATCATCTGGTTGAGCAAGTTAAAAAATCTAGTTTTACTGGCATTGTCGGCATCAACATCGGTAAGAATTTAGATACGTCGATTGAAAATGCGGTTGATGATTATTTGATTTGTCTGAAAAAAGTTTACCCATACGCAAGTTATGTGACGGTAAACATCTCTTCACCCAACACAGCGAATCTTCGGGATTTACAGTCAAAGGATCAACTAGGTGGCTTGTTGAGTGTTCTTAAAGAAGCCCAGGGTGCATTGAAACAGGAACATGGCAGATACGTTCCCTTGGTCTTAAAAATAGCCCCTGATATGGATGAAGAGGCTTTGCATACCATCGCAGATACCTTGCTTACTTATGACATCGATGGCGTGATTGCTACCAACACCACAATCACTCGCGTCGGTGTGGAAGGTATTAAACATAGTGAAGAGCAGGGTGGTCTTAGCGGCGCACCTCTGACAGAGAAATCTACCGCAGTTGTCAAAACACTTTATGAACGGTTGGGTGAAAAGATTCCGATTATTGCCGCTGGTGGAATTCTCTCTGCAGAAGATGCTCAGGCCAAACTTGATGCGGGCGCAAAGCTTGTTCAGGTTTATAGTGGTTTGATCTACCGTGGTCCTCAACTTGTCCGTGACATCAGTGAGTCGTGTCATCTCAAATGAACCCGGCCATACAGATCGACAATGTACACAAGCATTATGGCGATGTGCATGCCTTAAAAGGGCTGAGCCTGAGCATTGAGAAGGGCGAGTTTTTTGGTTTGCTGGGGCCGAATGGTGCGGGTAAATCTACACTGATTAATATTATCGCTGGCCTTACCCGCATGGATAGTGGCCAGGTGTCAGTCATGGGGCATAACGTAGTTTCAAATTACCGCCAATCCAGGCAGTCGATTGGTGTTGTGCCGCAAGAGCTGGTGTTTGATCCGTTTTTCTCAGTACGTGAAATTTTGCAAATCCAGGCCGGTTATTTTGGTAAAGCCAAGCAGTCATCTGCCTGGATAGACGCTCTGCTTGAGGGTCTCAATCTCACAGATAAAGCCGATTCAAATATGCGGGCTCTTTCTGGCGGCATGAAGCGGCGTGTACTGATAGCGCAGGCGCTAGTGCATAAACCTGAAGTCGTTATTTTGGATGAGCCTACAGCCGGTGTTGATGTTGAGCTGCGCAGCTCTCTATGGGCATTTGTTAAGGAGCTGCACAATAATGGCCATACCATTGTACTGACGACGCATTATCTGGAAGAGGCGGAGAATCTTTGTCAGCGCATTGCAATAGTCAATCAGGGTCAGCTGGTTGCGTTGGACAGCAAAGAGTCGCTGTTGGCTCGTGGTGTAGGCTCAACTTGTACTGTGTCTGTGACCTTGTTAAAGCCCATTAATAATTTGACTGAATCATTAAAAGATAAGCTTAAAAGCTGCAATGACAATAAAGTTGAATTTGTTATTAATCGTGATACCGACACAATAATTTCATTGGTTGATAGCCTGCGAACTATTGGTGCTGAGATCATCGATCTACGTACTGAAGATGCTGATTTGGAAGATGTCTTTATTGAACTTACCAGGCAGACAGATCAATGAATTGGCAGGGGATGTATACACTCTTCCACAAAGAGCTAAGACGTTTTGGCAAGGTAGCGTTACAAACAGTGTTGGCGCCCATCATGACGTCATTGCTTTATTTGCTGGTTTTTTCACATGTGCTTGAAGAGCATGTAAACGTTTATAACGGCGTTAGTTATACGGCTTTCCTTATTCCCGGTTTGATGATGATGTCTATCATACAAAATTCATTTGCCAATAGTTCCTCTAGTCTGGTGCAGTCAAAAGTTACCGGCAATATTATTTTTGTGTTGTTAACGCCCTTGTCATATCTCGAATTTTATCTAGCATTTCTGGGCTCTTCGATTGTGCGTGGTTTGTCGGTTGGCCTGGGGATATTTATAGTCGCCAGTTTTTTTGTTGATTTACCATTGCACAATGCTTTGTGGTTGTTGGTATTTGCAATTTTTAGCAGTGCTGTACTGGGTAGTCTTGGCATTATTGCCGGAATTTGGGCTGAAAAATTTGATCATATGGCTGGTTTTCAGAACTTTATCATTATGCCCCTGTCATTTTTGAGCGGTGTTTTCTATTCTATTCACTCATTGCCTGAGTTCTGGCAGATGTTGTCAAAATTTAACCCGTTCTTCTATATGATTGATGGCTTTAGATACGGCTTTTTTGGTGTTGCTGATGTTAATCCTTATTTGAGTTTGTTGGTTGTGTCTTTGTTTTGGTTTGGTTTTGCGAGTCTTACCTTGTTTATGCTGCATAAAGGCTACAAACTGCGTGATTGAACCGGATTATTGAATCAGTGTCTAAAATGCATAAGCTTAGTAGAATAATAATGTTAGGCCAGTCCAAGATAGACTATCTGCCAAACTGGATTACATAGATGCGTAAATATATCCGCCACCCATCTGATATCCCAATTGAGATTGAAGGGGTTGATGCTCAAGATATTGAAAGCTTACAGGATGTAAGCTTTGGCGGGCTTTCCTTCGTTTCAAAAAATAGAATCAAGCCTGGTTCTAAAATCAGTATTACGATTAAATTTGTTAACCCGTCTTTTGTTTCTCTAACTGTTGTTAAATGGTGCCGAAAGCGTGGCGATCATTACGATGTTGGTGTCTCATTTTGTGATCATGAGGATGCTTATCGGGCACGTATGATCGAGCAGGTTTGTCATATTGAGCATTATAAGCGTGAGGTGCTGATAAAAGAGGGAAGAAAACTGACGGGAGAACAGGCCGCATTGGAATGGATACAACGATATGCCGCAAAATTTCCTAGTATTGAACCTCAAGATTAACAATAAAGGTTTTTATGAATGTTCTCATAACGGGAGCCGGTAGAGGGATAGGGCTAGGTTTTGTTCAGCATTATCTAAATCAAGGTGCCAATGTTTGGGCCTGTTATCGTTCAGATGCAAGTTTGCTGCAAGAAATTGATAACAAAAATCTCAACATTGTTCACTGGAATGTTGCAGATAATGAGTTAAGCAATGATTCAGAAGTTTTTCCTCCTCAGCTGCATCTATTGATTAATAACGCGGGTATTTATGGGCCGAAGAAACAAGAGGGGCAGAGTCTGGATAGTATTACTCCAGAATCTATGCTGGCCGTATTTGGTGTTAATTGTGTTGGAGCAATAACTGTTGTGCAACATCTTAAAGACAGGGTGGTTGCAGCTAAGGGAAAAATAGTTAATATAAGTTCCAAAATGGGTTCTATTGAAGAGAACTCCAGCGGGGGGTGTTATGCCTATAGGGCATCTAAAGTTGCGCTTGTTATGGTCTCAAAATCTATGGCGATGGACTTGGCGCCTTATGGGGTTAGGGTACTGGCCTTGCACCCCGGATGGGTCAGAACTGATATGACATCACATAATGGTTTGATTAGTGTCAATGAGTCAGTTTCTGGAATGGCAGGTGTTATTGAAAATATAGACCAATACACGCCTGGTGCATTTGTGGCGTTTGATGGCCAGCTAATCCCGTATTAATTTCCATCTAAGGCATTTCTTCTGCTGGTGACTCCAGTGCTTGGTTAATTGAAACTTCAAGGGCACTGACGTTTGCTTCTGATTGCAAGGCTGAGTGGTATTTGCCATTGTGGTAAAGAAAAAGAGAGGGTAGGTGGAAGACATCAAACTCTTCTGTTAGGGCTTGGTCTAGTCCGGCATCAATCTTAAATATTGAAACATCAGAGTGTTGTTTACAGAATTGATCCAGTACGTTATCCCAATATCGGCATGACATGCATTCCTTGCTGGAAAAAAATACGATTGCTATACCGGCGGTTGACTCTAGTGTTTGATGGAATTCAAATTGTTCTAGTGCGCTTACTGCAGTCATGACATCCTCCTTGTAATAAAACGTGCTGTTTTTACAATAATTCAAGCAGGGCGATGTTACAAGTTTATTCAGTTATAACAATAGTAAAATTGCTTCCTTCTTTGATCCCCATTTTTTTTGCAGTGCCAGCCGCAAATTCCAGAGCAAATTGCGCTGGTTTTTTATTGGTATAAGTTTTACAGGCAGATACTTTACAGGGCTGAATATTGTGATGTAATTCTATTAATTGACCATCTTTATCAAAAAACAGCAAATCAAGTGGAATCAGTGTTTCTTTCATCCAGAATGAAACTGTTTGTGGCTCGGAATAAATAAATAACATTCCAGTATTTGCTGCCAAAGAGCCTCTGTGCATCAGGCCGCGACTTCTTTCAGTCGTGCTAATCGCTAACTCGACACTAAAAATGTGATTGTTAATGCGAATCTTTGTTTCATCAGAATACGTTTTGTTGAGGAAGAGTGTTCCCAATATTAAAGCAGATATAACAAGGGCTGTTTTGATTTGAGGCAGGCTTAATAACTGTTGTAGCTTTCGCATATATTGTGCAGTTGGCCGCTAAAAAGAAGCTTAGTAAAGTGAAACGCCTTCTTTACCTAGCATAGCCGTTAAACGGATTAATGGTAAACCAATCAGGGTGTTTGGATCATCACCTTCCAGGCGTTGGAATAAGGTAATTCCTAAGCCTTCTGATTTGAATGAGCCAGCGCAGTTGTATGGCTTCTCTTTGTTTAGATAGCTCTCAATTTCTGAGTAAGTGAGTGTGCGAAAGTAGACAGCGAAGGGGCAGACGTCAATTTGTAAGTTGCCTGTTTTTGCGTTGAGTAATGCCAGCGATGTAAGAAACTGCACCTTCTTACCAGATGCCGCTTGTAGTTGCTGAACGGCTGCCTGATGGTTGCCAGGTTTGCCAAGGATGTTGCCATCCAATACGGCACACTGGTCCGAGGCGATGATCAAGGCATCGGGGTGTCTTGCCGCAACTACTTTGGCTTTTTCTTGTGCCAGCCGTGCGACAAGTTGTTGTGGTGTTTCATTTGTCTGTGCTGTTTCGTCAATATCAGGCGAATCACAGCTGAATTTCAATCCAAGCTTTTCCAATAATTCCCGGCGAAATGGTGACGACGACGCAAGTACAAGCTGTTTATTCATGTAAGAGCTATTCGATTTCGATCAAGGTTTCATCAGGATTAACGGTATCGCCTTTTTGAATGTGTACAGCAACTACCTTGCCAGAGATTGGCGCCTGAATTTCCGTTTCCATTTTCATTGCTTCGGTAACAAGCAGGGCATCACCTTCCTTGACTTCGTCACCTTCTTTGACGAGTACCTCGACGATGGTGCCTGGCATAGAGGTGGTGATATGACCTGGTTGTTTGGCCTGTGGCCGTTTGCTGCCCTTGGTTCTGGCTGGTAAAACTTCTCCGCTGTCAGCTAGACCAATTTCTTCTAGTGTTTCGACCATGATCTCTTCTGGCACGCCATCGACAGAGACATAAAACGGACGGCTATTGTCTGATTTGTGACCTGTCCCGGTGACTTTTATGTTGTAGGTTTCGCCGTGCATGGTGACATTGAATTCTACGGGTGTGGCACCGCTGTTATCATTTTGACCAATAGTTTCAAGCGGTTCAGGTACCAAGGTCCCTGCAGCGCGTTCTTCAAGAAAGGTGCGGCCAACATCTGTGAACATGGCGAAGGTCAGGACATCCTCTTCAGTTTTCGCCAGGTCAGCAACATCTTTACGTAGTTTATCCATTTCTGGTGGCAATAAATCAGCAGGGCGGCACTCAATCACGTCTTCATTACCGATTGCCATTTGTCTAACAATTTCATTTACCTTGCCTGGTGCTTTGCCATAACGACCCTGTAGGTAAAACTTAACTTCGTTACTAATGTTCTGGTAACAGGCGCCAGAAAGTATATTCAGAACTGCCTGTGTGCCAACGATCTGAGAAGTGGGGGTCACCAGAGGTGGGTAGCCCAGGTTTTCACGCACTCGTGGCACTTCTTCAAGCACCTCGTTCATGCGTTCCAAAGCGCCTTGCTCTTTAAGTTGATGGGCAAGATTTGAAATCATGCCGCCAGGGATTTGATTTACCTGAACCCGGGTATCAACACCGGTGAATTCACTTTCAAAACGGGCATACTTTTTACGTACGCCATAAAAATAAAAACCAATTTTTTGCAGTAGCTCAAGATCTAGGCCGGTGTCATATGGCGTATCTCTAAAGGCTGCGACCATGCTTTCGGTTGGTGAATGGCTGGTGCCGCCTGAAAAGGTTGAAATAGCAGTGTCGATATGACGACAACCATGTTCAATCGCCTTGAGGTGGCACATTTCTGCCAGGCCAGCAGTGGCATGTGAATGTAAATGGATAGGGATATCGACAGCTGTCGTCAGTGCATCAACAAGATTTGCTGTCACTGTTGGTGTTAACAGGCCAGCCATGTCCTTGATGGCAATACTGTCACAGCCCATGGTCTTGAGTTGTTTTGCCATGTCGACAAATTGAGGGATATCGTGGACCGGGCTAGTGGTGTAACAAATCGTGCCTTGAGCATGTTTGGCAGCCTTTTTAACTGATTCGATTGAAACACGTAGGTTACGGGTGTCATTAAGGGCATCAAAGATACGAAACACGTCGATACCGTTTTCAGCGGCACGTTCAACAAACGCCTGCACTACATCATCGGAGTAGTGACGATAGCCGAGTAGGTTTTGTCCACGCAGCAGCATTTGTAATGGTGTGTTTGGCAAGGCCTCTTTTAGCATGCGCAGGCGTTGCCATGGATCTTCTTTGAGAAAACGAATGCAGGAATCAAATGTTGCGCCGCCCCAGACTTCCAGTGACCAATAACCTACCTGATCGAGCTTTTCACATATCGGTAGCATGTCTTCCGTGCGCATGCGGGTGGCGATCAGTGATTGATGTCCATCACGTAAAACGGTGTCGGTAATATGTACTTTATCCATAAGAATTTTAACTTTTGTTATCGTCCAAGATGTGCCGCTAATGCCACGCCGATGGCTGCTGCCAGTTCACGTGGGGCGCGTTTAACCGAGTAATTTGTCAATTCAGGATGGCTTTCGACAAAGCTGGTGTCGAACACGCCATTTTGAAATTCCTGTGATTTAACGATTTCAATCTGGTAAGGAATAGTGGTTTTGATACCGTAAACACCTATGTCATTCAGTGCGCGTTCGGCTCTATCCAGTAGTGCATCCCAGGTCAGTGCCCAAACGGTGAGTTTGGCGCACATAGAGTCGTAGTAGGGTGGGATTTCATAACCACTGTAAATTGCCGCATCGGTACGCACACCTGGGCCGCCTGGTGCAAAATAGCGCGTAATTCGGCCAAAGCTGGGCATAAAGTCGTTTTTCGGGTCCTCAGCATTGATTCGGAACTCCATGGCAAAACCACGCAGTTGGATATCTTCCTGTGCATAACGCAGTTTCAGGCCAGAGGCGATGCGGATTTGTTCCTGGACAATATCAACACCGGTAATTTGCTCTGAGACGCAATGCTCTACTTGAAGACGGGTGTTCATTTCCATGAAATAGAAGTTGTCGTCATGATCGAGTAGAAATTCTACCGTGCCGGCATTTTCATAGCCGACGGCTTTAGCAGCACGCACTGCCAGATCACAGACATAGCTGCGCTGTTCATCAGATAATTGTGGTGAGGGGGCTATTTCGACCAGCTTTTGGTGGCGCCGCTGGATCGAGCAATCACGCTCAAACAGGTGAATTACGTTGCCGTGACTATCAGCCAATATTTGTACTTCGATATGGCGGGGATTAACAACGCATTTCTCGATGAAGACATCAGCGCTGCCAAAGGCTTTGGTTGCCTCTGAAATAACACGGTCATAGTTAGGGGCAAGTTCGGCTTCATTTTCACAGCGTCGAATGCCGCGGCCACCGCCACCTGAGGTGGCCTTGAGCATTATAGGGTAACCGACTTCGGCGGCGCAGATAATGGCGGCCTCAACCGATTCAACATTACCTTCACTGCCGGGCGTTACAGGAATGCCTGCATCGATCATCGCTGTGCGGGCTTCAATCTTGTTGCCCATGCGTAAGATGGTTGCTGCATCTGGGCCAATAAACTTGATCCCGCGTCGCTGGCAGATTTCAGCCAGTTGCGGATTTTCTGACAAAAAGCCATAGCCAGGATGGAGGGCGTCACAGCCGGTGGCGACAGCTAGATTTACGATTCGGTGGGCATTCAAATAGCCGGCAACGGTTTCAGGGCCAAGGTTATAGGCTTCATCAGCCTTTTTGACGTGTAGGGAGTGTCGATCGGCGTCGGTGTAGATTGCTACAGATTTGATGCCCATTTCGGCACAGGCTCTGACGATCCTGACTGCAATCTCCCCACGGTTAGCAATGAGTATTTTTTTTATCATATTGATTTATATGTATATTTTATCCGTGTGTCAGTACTGGTTAGAGATAAATCCGCAACCGGCTCTGATTATAAGGTCGGGTTGACCCTGAGATCCATAATCAATTTCTACGAGAAAGCCTATCTTAAGTCAAGCTGTTGTGTGGTAACAGAGTGAAAAATAAGAAATTTCTTTGACAGGGTAGGGCATTCCATTTATCATTCGCCGCCATGCAAGACCAGCACTTACCAGCACAAATAGCTCCCTTCAAACTGGCCCGTCAGGGACAGACCTTGCATGGCGTTGTGAGTGTAGACGGCTTAGAGCGTTTGACAACGCTTTTAAGCGATAGTCATGGCCACATTGAAGTTTCGTTGCAGTTTGGTAAAGATCTGCAGGGAATCAACTTTGTACGCGGTCATTTAAGCGCCAACGTGAATATGATTTGCCAGCGCTGCATGAAGCCTATGCCGGTGCAGGTTGAAGCGGATGTATCACTGGGCATTGTTTCCAGTGATGAGCGAGCCGCTCAGCTGCCAGAAGAGTTTGAGGCCTTGATCGTTGAAGAAGAGCCAATAGCGTTGGCCAGGATAGTGGAAGATGAATTAATTCTTGCCTTGCCTATAGTGGCGCTGCATGAAAACCAAGGCTGTGAACCAGTTTTAGAAAAACTGCAGGCTGAGGCAGACAGAATAGAGCTGGCGGAACAAAAGGCTAATCCATTTGCAGCGTTGTCAGATTTGAAGCAACAACACTAGTTTTTAGTAATTAAGTACAGAAAGAGAAAATAGGAGTTTTAAGCATGGCTGTTCAAAAAAGCAAAAAATCACCATCACGTCGTGGTATGCGTCGCTCACATGACGCCCTGAGTGGACCGACTCTGTCAGTTGACGCAACTTCAGGTGAGGTTCATCGTCGTCACCACATCACAGCTGATGGTTACTATCGTGGTAATAAGGTAGTTGCTGACAAAGGCGAGTAAACTTTGAGTTTTACTATCGCTCTAGATGCTATGGGCGGCGATCACGGCCCGAGTGTGGTTGTGCCTGCCGCCCTTAGTGTTTTAAAGGAAGTAAAAGATCTCAATCTGATTTTAGTCGGAGATCAGGAACGCTTAGTTGAAGAGTTGAAGAGTCATAGTGCCGATGTCAGTCCGCGCTTGCAGCTTAAACACACCTCTCAACAGGTGGAAATGGATGAGTTGCCATCGGCTGCTCTGCGTGGCAAAAAAGACTCTTCCATGCGAGTTGCCATTAACTTGGTGCGAGAGGGGGATGCCTCTGCTTGTGTCAGTGCCGGTAACACCGGTGCGCTGATGGCGACATCACGTTTTGTTCTGAAGACCCTGCCTGGTATTGATCGTCCCGCCATTATATCTGCCTTGCCTACCACCAAAGGTCATACTCACATGCTTGATCTCGGTGCAAACGTCGACTCCAGTGCTGATGTATTATTTCAGTTCGCGGTGATGGGGTCGGTGTTAGTTCAGGCTGTTGATGGGATAAAAAGTCCCACGGTTGGTCTTTTGAATATTGGTGCAGAAGAAATCAAAGGTAACGAGCGCGTTAAAGAGGCTGCTCGTATGCTTACCAAAAGTGATATTAACTATGTTGGTTATGTCG
>Ga0316204_10003505_pt1 | contig 31079 bp, 25 predicted proteins | sample 6monrhotite_MG_2_FD_205661 | JGI IMG/M metagenome (GOLD analysis project Ga0316204, IMG submission 205661) | Microbial mat bacterial communities from mineral coupon in-situ incubated in ocean water Damariscotta River, Maine, United States -... | ecosystem: Environmental > Aquatic > Marine >...
ACGAAATTGGAGTTTGACAATTTCTCAGCTCAATATTCATTTTAAGGAGAGACTAAAAGACGCTTTAAGATTATGATACAATCTTAGGAGAAATTAGGTGTTGACACAGAATTTATTACACTCCCTCTAATAATTGATTTTACTTCCATGTTGAAAAAGGTTTTTCCAATAGATTTGAATTTAAGTACCTATAGTCATATGATACTTCTGTTGTTACCCACTTTGGTAAGTTAATATTTTCATCCTCATCATTTATTTCTACTTCTGCAACAATTAGTCCATCATTTAAATTATGAAAAAAATCTATTTCCCATGTATGATTGGAATGGATGACTTTGTATCTAGTCTTTTCTATAAATGACTTAGTGCATAGTTTCTCAAGCATAAATATAGCGTCATCTTTTGGAATAGGGTATTCAAATTCTGAACGAGTTATACCTTCAGTTTTACTTTTAATTGTAATGTATGAAACATTTTTAGAATATCTAATTCTAACAATTGTATCATTCTTGGTGGGTATATACCCTTGTTTTATAACCATTCCTGTCCCCAAGTCTGGTAATTTTGATATATCAACTAAATATTTTTTTTCAATTTCTTTTCCCATTTAAGCTTACCTTTTGAAAAATTTCATTTTTTAAATGAATAGTTTTTTTAAATTAAGAAAATCCATTATTTCATTGTATGAGCTATGTTTTGATTTATTATCACTATTGTCAACAATTAATTGGAAATAATTATTTATATTATTCTTATTTTTTTTAATAAATAGAACATCTTCTTTTATAGATAACTTTCTAGAAACTTTATCTTCATCATCTAGTAGTCTACCATCTGTACGTATTTGTAGAGAATCAATATCGGCATCAATAAGTATCGAAATATGATTTATTCCCAGATATTTTATAAATTCTTGGTCATTTTGCAAAGTATTAAAGCTTGTAAAAATGGCAAAAAGCATAATTCTTTTTTGGGCAGATTCAATTAAATCACTTTTCTCAAATCCATATCTATAATTTCTTTTTGTATATGTGAATATAATCTCATCATTGTCTTGTATTCGTTTATATGTATTTTCACTGACAAATTTATAATACTTTGAGTCTGATTTTCTTTTTGGACGTGTTGTAAATTTGCTTAATGTTTTAATTGGTATGTCAGATAAATTTTTTCTTGAATCAATTAATTCTAATAAGTTGTCTTTACCAGAAGCAGAAGCTCCTGATATTGTTATAAAAATAAAATCTTTATGTACTTTAAAGCTTTTTTCTTTATATCTTTGTATGAAACTATTATTTATATTTATATCTTTTTGTAATTTACTTGAATTATTAAACTGTGTAACATTAAAGTCGTTTATTTTCTTAATTAGAGCTTGTCCATTCTCCTCAAAATAGATAGGAATGATTTTTTTATTAAACTGTTTAGGTAATTTTTTACCTTTACGTAAAAGTATAAAATGCGTACTACTTTGATTTTTAAATATTCTGTTTATCTTCTCTAGCTCATTAACAAAAAACTCATCATCTAAACTGTAACCAATAAATAGAAATGACTTTGTAGCTAAATGAATTTTCATTGTATTAAAAGCTGTTTTAAATTCGCCATCAAGTGAATCATTATAGAGCCTATTGTAACTCTCCGTTGTTAGAATCATATTGTTTTTATTTTCAATATGACCATGAAGATGCCAAACAGTCTCTTTTTTAACGCCATGACTAAGAGATGAAGCTTGCTCACTTACTGCTTGAATGTCCCATCTTTGTGTATCATTAGGTTCTGTTGATGCCCAATGCATTACTTTGTCATAGTTTGTTGTAATAACTAATTTTTGTCCTAGGCTCCAAATAGCTCTTGCTAAGTCTAAAGAGGAATCTTCAACTTCTTCTTTTTTCTTGTCTAAAATTTCTTCTAGTTTGTCATAGTAAAGTGCAGTTGTGGGATAGAACTCTTTTATATCATCTGCGATTTCTAGGTATTTATTTTTTTTGTGTTCTAATGATAGTCTTATAAGGTCTGCTTTGCCTTTTTCATTATGTTCTTCAAGTCCATCAGCAAGAGTTTTTAATAAATCTAACCAATTTAAAAAGATGCTGTTATCCTCAGTATATCCACTTTTCTGAACAGCCAAAGAGACTCCAGCACCAATAAAAGGAATGACATTATTGTCTTGAAGCAGTTTTTTTAGTTCATTTTCCACTTATTAGTAACCTATAAATATAATTTATTTTGATTTTATCTAATTTAGAGTTAAAAATAAAAATTAATTGCCAAAATAAAGAGATTTAGCTAGCGTGAGATTTTGAGGTATACTTTCATTTTTTATAAGGGGTTTATTTAATGAAACAATATAATGTGGCAGTTGTTGGTGCAACAGGAGCCGTTGGTGAAGAGATACTACGTGTTTTAGAAGAGCTTAATTTTCCAGTTAAAGAGTTGTTTCCTTTAACATCAAGTAGAAGTGCAGGGCAGGATGTTCGTTTTAATAACAGTGATATTAAAACTATTGAACTTACAGATACAGTTTTTGAAGAGTTAGATGTTGAGATTGCACTCTTTAGTGCTGGTGGTTCAGTATCTGCTCATTTTGCTCCACTAGCTGCAAAGTCTGGCGCGGTTGTTATTGATAACACTAGCCATTTTAGAATGGTTGATGAGGTTCCTTTAGTTGTTCCTGAGGTTAATCCTGAGGATGTAGCTCTTTGGAAAAGTCAAGGAATTATCGCAAATCCAAACTGTTCAACTATTCAGATGGTTCAAGCTCTTAAACCTCTTGATGATGCTTTTGATTTATTGCGTGTTGATGTTAGTACTTACCAAGCAACGAGTGGTGCTGGTAAAAGCGGTATGGAAGAGTTAGTAGACCAAATGAAAGACTTTTTCTCATTTTCGTTAGATGATAGTGATCATAAAGCTTTCAAACACCAAATTGCAGTTAATGTTATCCCTCAAATTGATGTTTTCATGGAAAATGATTTCACAAAAGAGGAGATGAAAATGGTGCAAGAGACTAGTAAAATCATGCACAAAGAGATTGAAGTTGCTGCAACTTGTGTTCGTGTTCCTACTCTACGTGGTCATGCTGAATCTATAACTCTAACTTTTGATGGTGATGTTGACGCAGTAGAAGCTAGAAAGATTTTAAAAGTTGCTCCTAATATTGTCGTTATGGATACACCAAGTGAGAGTCACTACCCAATGCCAGCGGGTTGTGTAGATAGAAATGAGACTTTTGTTGGAAGAATAAGAGCAGATTTATATAAAAGTAATGTTCTTCATTTATGGGTAGTTGCAGATAATTTACGAGTTGGTGCTGCTACTAATGCTGTTAGAATCGCTCAAAAGTGGATTGAAATGGACGAAGCATAAGAATGTTCGAAAAGGTACTTTGGAGTAGCAGATTACTTACTTTTTTACCAGTAGTATTCAGCCTTATTGGCGCTGCGGTTCTATTTTTAATTGCGTCACTTGATATTTGGCATGTAGCAACGTATACGTTTAATATATTGATGTCTCATGCTCATCCTAAAGATTTCCATGAGGTAATTGTTGGAGATATTATTGGTGCAATTGATCTGTACCTAATCGCTGTTGTTATGCTTTTGTTTAGTTTCGGTATTTATGAGCTTTTTATCTCTGAAATTGATGTAGCAAAAGATAATAGCTCTTCAAAAGTTTTAGCTATTAACTCATTAGATCAATTAAAAGACAAGCTTGCAAAAGTAATTGTAATGGTTCTAATTGTAAGCTTTTTTCAACGTGTACTTCGAACGGACTATAGTAGCGCACTAGAGATGCTCTATTTCGCTGGCTCAATTTTTGCGTTAGCATTTGCACTATATTATTTACATAAAGGAGGCGAACATTGATTTTTGTTGATGCCTGTCTTAGAAAAGAGACACCCTACACCCCAATCTGGATGATGCGTCAAGCTGGTCGTTATCTACCTGAGTACATGGAAGTAAGAGCTGAGGCTGGAAACTTTTTAAACCTTTGTCACGCACCTGATTTAGCTGCTGAAGTTACACTTCAACCAGTAAGACGTTTTGGAATGGACGCTGCAATTTTGTTTAGCGACATTTTAGTCGTTCCAAATGAGATGGGAATGAAACTAGACTTCATAAAAGGTGAGGGTCCTAAGTTTGATACACCTCTTAAGACAATAGAAGATATTGAAGCATTAGATATGAGTGCTGCAGATAAGCTAACATATGTTTATGAGACAATTGAAAAAGTTAGAGCAGAACTCGCTAAAGATAAAGCGCTAATCGGTTTCACAGGAAGTCCTTGGACACTTTCAACGTATATGATTGAAGGACAAGGAACAAAGACATACTCACTTGTTAAGAAGATTGTATATTCAGATCCTAAACTTATGCATCTGTTACTTCAAAAACTTACAGATGTGATTATTGAGTATCTTTCTCGTCAGATTGAAGCTGGTGTGAATGCAGTGATGGTGTTTGATTCATGGGCAGCAGCGCTCGAAGAGGATAAGTACTTTGAATTTAGTTGGGACTATATGGTACAGATTGCAGATGCAATTAAAGCTAAATACCCTGAAACTCCTGTAATGATGTTCCCTAAAGGAATAGCTGGATTCTTAGATAGAATTCATGGTAATTTTGATGTATTTGGTGTTGATTGGTCAACGCCTATGGAGCTTGCTAAAGAGAAACTTGGTGATAAATATGTTCTTCAAGGGAATATGGAGCCAACAAGACTATATAGCAAAGAAGCTACAGATGAGGGAATCGATAAGATCCTAAATACTATGGGAAACAAAGCTGGACATATCTTTAACTTAGGTCATGGAATGCTTCCAGATTTCAAGCCAGAAATGGCTCAATACTTAGTTACAGAAGTACAAACTCGCTCTGCTCGTTAATTTATGAATAACTATATCTTTGGACCTGTGCAATCGCGCAGGTTTGGATTGTCTCTTGGAATAGATTTAAGCCCAAATAAAAAACAGTGTAATTTTGATTGTCTCTACTGTGAGCTTTCACCTGCAAAAACGATGGATAGCTATGAGGATGTTGCAAACACTGAAGATATTGTTGTGCAGCTCAAAGAGGCACTAACAAAGCATAAAAATATCGATGTCATAACAATAACTGCTAATGGTGAACCAACGCTCTATCCGCATTTAAAAGAGTTAATAGAGTTAATCAATAATTTTAAAGAAGATACGCAAACATTAATACTCTCAAATGGTTCAACAATTGCAAACTTAGAGGTACAAGAATCATTAATGTTATTAGATCAAGTAAAACTATCTCTTGATTGCATTAGTGAAAAATGTTTTAAACGGCTAGATAGAGTAGATAAATCTATAAATCTAACAGCCTTAAAAGAATCAATGAAAGAGTTTGCTAAAAGGTACAGAGGTACACTCCTTATAGAAGTTCTTTTTGTCGAAAATATTAACGATAAAGATGAAGAGATAGCTCTATTAAATGAAACATTAAAGCAGGTTAATCCAACAAGAGTAGATATAGGAACAATAGACCGTCCACCAGCTTTTGATGTAAAGTCTGTAAGTTATGAAAAACTTTTTAATATTGCAAGAAAGTTTGATACAAGCCTAAATGTACACATTGCAAGTAGACATAAGGGCGAAAAAATTGAAGATAGCTACTCAAATGAGGAAATACTTCAAACTCTTTCTAAAAGACCATTAACAAAAGGGGACATAGATACTCTTTTTGATACGGATTCTAGGGCTAGACTAGATGATTTAGTAGAAAAAAACGAAGTTTATATTAATTCAGATGACAATGTGCATTTTTACTGCCTAAAATCTTGACTTATAAGTGCTATTGCGATATTATTTCACCTCTTAAAAACATTCCGGATTAGCTCAGCGGTAGAGTAGGTGACTGTTAATCACTTGGTCATTGGTTCGAATCCAATATCCGGAGCCACTTTTAAGAAAAATTTATCATATTCCGGATTAGCTCAGCGGTAGAGTAGGTGACTGTTAATCACTTGGTCACTGGTTCGAATCCAGTATCCGGAGCCACTCGTATTTTAGGGCTTTTCAAAGCTTTTTTTACCCCATTTAAGAAACCAAATTTAAACTCATTTCCAACCTATTTCCAACTACAAAATATTTGAAATAATTTATTTTCTAATTTTAATCCTATGTAAAGACACGTAACAAGGTCTTTCTCATACCTTCTTCAATTAGCAATGTACTTTTTTATTCCATATAGAGTAGTTCAATTATTTTTTAGTGTAAGTAAGAACTTAAGCGTTAGACGCATGCTTTAACCAACAACTTTGGTCAGATATTTGTTAGTAGCATCAAAAAAAGTGTTTTGCTCACTAAGTATGTTATGTATTTGACTATCTCCCGATAATAATTTAGTTGCTTTTTTAACAAATTCTTCTTCGCTATCCTGTCCTTTAACAAAACTGCATCCTTCGCTTAACCCTTGCCTTTTATTCATAACTTCAAACAAAGTCCTATCAAATGTGAAAACCGTATTAACATAGGGGTTATCTTCAGTGTACTGTCTTGTCAAATCACAAAGCTCGAATAATTCTATATCCCCTAAACCTTCAAGGGAACCTTTCTTTTCTTTATGTTCTTTTATTAATTTATGTAGTGGGAAATCTTCATATGAGTTGGTAAACATATTTTTAACTTCTTTATTATTTGTCTTTGTGGTCAATATTAAGTTATCTATGTAAGTAGCTAAAATAAAGTCTATATAGAAATCAGAAAAGTATTTTAAAGACAAGTTATTTGGCACAGACTTAAATGCATGTGTAAATGTGAGTTTTATTTTCCCTTTCTCTTTTAATTTCATTTTCCAACTTTGTTGTGAAAGAGATTGTAGTGTTTCAAGTAAAATTTTCTCATCATATAAAGCATTGTTCAACTTTTGTTCAAAATCACTATAGTCAGAAATGCCATATAAAGAAATTGGTGCTTCTAATACTTCCAAAATCTCTGCAATTTTATCTATATGTTTATTAAAGCCTTTTTTTGATTTAAAAAGCCTTTTTCCATGGGACTCATACAAGACAACTGGTGATATAAAAAACTCAAAATTTAACTTTTGCTCATGCTTTAGGAAATTAATAAACAGTAATACTGCAATGTATTTTAATTGCCGTTTTTTATTACTATCTTTATGTTTTATATCTTGAATAATATTATTGTCTAAAAAAATATTAATTTTTTTAGACAAACCTATTGCTCCAGAAAAATAAATTGACAACTTGTAAAATCCATCCACCACTTGACTTAATTCGTCCTCTGATAAGCTGTTAAGCTTTGCTTCTAAATATGCATTCATAAACGATTTACCTTTCACTATAAATCTCTTCCATTTATTACTTTATATTCAATATAGTCGAATTTGTCATTTAACCTTTGATACTCTTTTTCTTTTTCAGTCAATAAGCTAATATAGTCTTTGTTATCAAAACCTGAGACCTCTGTTAGACATATTTTGTTATTATTGAATTCAATAAAATCTGCTCTATATCTTAAAAAAGGTTTTTTATCTTTGTCAACATCATCCACAATCTTCTCTTTTTTGATTCTCGCAAACTCTGTATTACTTATAGGTTTTAAAAATGCAGTATTATTTAAAAATAACTTTTTTGCATATTTTCGTTCATAATCGCTTTCAACAAAACATAATTCATTCTTTTCAATATCTAAATGTACTGGATATAGATAAAGTCTAATAGCCCTTTTCCACTCTTTAACTGCAAAAAAGGCATATGGTGGTCGTATATAATTATCGTATATTTTTATTCTTCTTAACGAGATTTCCAACCTTTTTTTTGAAACCTCGAAATCTTTGCTGTCAAAGATATGTTGATTGTCTTTTTCCTCACTTTTAAGATAATTGATTGTTATTAAATCGTCATCACTCAAATTATTGTTGTCATTATATATATCATGCAGACTTTCTTCAATGAAACCATAGGTATAATTGACACCTTTAGCACTATCACAATAATTTTTGATATTAGAAAAACTGGAAATTTTTGTATTTAAGACAGTTGTTTTGAAATATTTACAAAAACTACTTAATCTCACTGGAATAAAGTCTTCTTTGCTAAAAGGTTTATTTAATGCATTAAACGCGAATGAGTTTGCTGAAGAAATCATGTTTTGACAATAGTTGTAATATGTATTTCTTTCAATATCACTTTCACTTGCTCTTGGTCTTCTTGTACTTTTTGTAGTTTTTGGCTCTTCGAATATTTTTGTAGTATATTTTTCCTCCCCATCCACTATTTTTATATAATCATCTCTTTCTTTATAAAATGGACAATCAATAGAATGCTCAGTATTTTTTGCTCTTGCTAAAAGATATTTTTCCTTATGCTGTCTAATGTCAAAATTTACATTATGCTTTTTACAACTACACTTTACATTATCTTTCCCCCAATAATCTTGACACTTTTCGGGATTGTTTTTTACATATTGTCTATAACTTTCTTTTTTTGAGACATGTCTATTCCGCAAAAATTTCATAAACTCATTATTGTCTTTTAAATCTTGAGGCGTTGTGTAATAAAACCTGAAGTATTCACTCTTAAATAAATCTTTTATTAATAAATAATGATTCATATTCTTACCATCTACAGACATCGCTACTCCTATAAATTATTTTCATAACCTTGTTTCTTCTGCACAATATCCGATTATGTTTTTTAAAGTGTACCATTTAAAAAGTCTTTTCCACGTGGACACAAAAACCTTTGATTGTTATTCGTAAACATGACAAACTCCTTAACATTAATTAATGAGCTTATCTGAAGTTAAATATTTCACTTGAAAATATGACAAATTGACACATTATTCTAACGCCCTTTCAGTTGTTGTTGAGTTATGTTCCTTCGGACTTTCACAATTCAATGCTAATCAAGCCACAACAATCTCTTCACCACACTCCGATAGCATCATACAGTCAGCCATACTAATCGCTCTATTCAAACTCATGATGTTCATCATGTACATACCACTGGTATAAAACCTATCAGGTGGGTACTCTTCTTCATCTGTGATTGTTTCAATTCCGTAAGAGTCAAGTATTTGATTCACCCTTTCACTATCCCATCTAAACACCGCCTCTTTTATCCTTTGATGGGTTGTAAGCTTTACAAATCCATCAATATTATCAATAATCTCCTGCTTAATCTCATAGGGTTCATGGCTTGGTGCGTATGCTTCATAAAAGGCTTTTATCTTTTTTCTATTAAATCCTAAAGTTTCCACATGCTCTTTTTCGAATTGAAATAAACCTTCTACTTCAAACTGCTCCAGTATTTCATAGATGGGAATATCTGAAAGTCGTATCTTTTCCAGTATATCAGGGTAGTTACTTGCAAGGTAGTTGTACATCTTATCAACCTTCGCCTGTGTCGTGTAATAGAAGTTGGATGTTCTAAAGAGTTTGAGCTTGGAGAAGTAACGTTTAAATTGGTTAAAGAAAGATGCCTCTTCGGTTTCGGTATTGTACTCTTTGATAAGGTACTTGGACAGATAGGTCGCCGAACTGGCTCGTGTTCTATCAATAACAGTAAAGTCTTGTGCTCCTCGTTGCTCAGATGTTAAATCCTTTAGGTAATTACTCCATGCTCTTTTGAGATTTGCAAGCTGTGTCTCATTGCAGTAAAAAAGCAGGTGTAAATGCAAGGTCAGTGATTTGTGGGGTTCAAATATCATGATGAAATCCAGTTTATCTTTCTCACTACTACGTTTATTGAGGGTTTTCAGGTAATAGTAAAAATTGCGGTAGATTCTGTTGAGCTTATGATAGGACTTTTCTATCAGCTTTTCCAAGTTGGCATCCTTATCTATCTCCTCCAAACCTTCAAACTCTCCTAAGATGGCATCACCCTTTCTAATGTACTTACGATATTCTTTATCAAGGGTAAAGGTGAGCATTGCGGGGGTCTTATCTCTGTTTTTATAATCAATGTACTTGACCTTAGCCAATTTTTTGAAAGCATACTTCGCATCCATCTCTTCTATGAACTGGGTATTGCCCTTATGGGTGTATCGTTCAAGGTTATTCAGGGCATGTACCAATTCATGCTCTGTCACACCTGTATCGTGAAGGGCGTTATTGCAGTAATGCAGGGATTGTTCATTGATGGTACTTTTAAAGTTCTTAGCGAGGTCAAGTCCTTTGAAGTCAATGATAGGTTCATCACTCTCTTTTTTCGTTGTATGAGCGACATGCTGAATAAAGAACATCTCGCTTTTAAAACTTTTAAGACGGTAGCTCTCTTTGATTTTATCCACCATCGCATGAAAGTCATGGGCTGGTTCAGGGGTGACGTGAAGCTCATTGATGAACTTTTGCAGGGCATAGATACTCTTTGACTCTACAGTAACATGATGCTGATGGGCAATGTTTTGGATAGTGGTTTGTATATTCATACTATTCATTATATGAACGAAAAGGGAAATTATTTTATTTTTTGAGCGAATTTTTACATTTGTGACCACAGTTGGTTTTAGTTATTCAAGTCCGATTTGCCCTTGGCAAATCTCAAACTAAACCAACTTGCTCTTATGTACCAAATAGCCCTTACTGCACTGCTCGTGCATCCAGTTCTATTTTTCCATCTTGGCAAGTTGTCTGTTTGAAGTTAGATGAGGCTTTTATAAATTCTATTCTCATATTCGGTATAGCCGTCTATCTCAAGGTCTCTTTGAACCGCTGAGTAGTTTATATAGCCGTATATTTTGCTATCGTCAGGTACTTCAAGAAAATACTCTATAAACTCTTCTATGGCTTCATCCCAATCATTATAGGTATAGACATTATCAAAGGTATCATTGTCAATGTCTTTTACATCCATCCCGTTCATATCAAAGAGGAAGCGTAACTTATCAAGCTCCTCTTTGTTTAACTCGGTCAGTAACTCATTCAGCTCTTTGAGCTTATCTATATCTTGGTAGATGCTATTGAGATTAATATCAATCTCACATTCCCAATCCACTATCTCGTACTCCTCAGCATCTAACCCATAATGAAAATTGTTGTCTTTAAGTACAACAGTGGCTTCTTCAAAGAGCTTTAGTATCTCTGTTTCAAAGTCTTCGACGTTCATCCATTTCCCCACAGGTACTGCATTATTATAAGTGAATAATTCTTGTATATATATTTGTATCATTTAAAATTCCTCATCTTTATAATTATTATAAGAATTTATAAAATAATTTGACTTTTAGAAACACTAAAATATAAAAGTTTAGATTTAAAGACTTATTTTAAATATGCAACCGTTATTTAGATAAAATGATAGTTCTTAAAAATTGTATTAAAGCTATGTATCGATTTGAAAATGGGGTAATAATGAATAAGTTTAATGCTATTAATAGAATAGTGGGCTTGTAAGATGAATAATTGTAAATATTTTAAAGCTACAGGAATTGACTACAAGGGCCAACTTCAAAAAATTTCCAAATCAAGTACAAGACTGCAACCAATCTATGAGGCACTAACAAACGCTATTGAAGCAATTAAATTATCTGGTAGTATAGAAAAAAAACGGATTAATATAAACCTCTTTTTTGACAGTGGACTTTTTTCTGATGCAACACAAGAACACTTTATATCTAAAATTGCTGTTGAAGATTTTGGCATCGGATTCAATGATAAAGAATTCAATAGATTGACTAAATTGCATGACAATAGCAAAGGATTTAACAATCAAGGCTCTGGACGTATCCAATATATGCACTTTTTCAATGTTACAAAATTTGAAAGTATTTATCGTGATATAAATTCAAGTACAGGTTTTTATAAGCGAGAATTTTGGTTATCCAAGTCAGATGATTTTTTAGGCAATGATGCGATTATATGTTATAAAGAACCTGTAGAAACTCATTCAACTGAATCTAAAACAATAGTAGAATTTACTAACTGTTTGGAGAATGAAGATGAGAAATACTTTAGTTCACTAACTCCAGAATCACTCAAAGAGACTTTTATAGAACATTATCTCTATTATTTTTGCGAGAATAGAAACAATTTACCAGATATACATGTACAAAGCTTTGTAAAAAACCAGCAAAACACATCAGTATTAATAACTCCAAAAGACATCCCTCAAGAACATAAGCATGAAGAAATAAAAATAAAATATAAAATGCTTGATGAGAACAATAGTCTACGGCAGATAGAGGAAGAAGAAACTTTTCATATTAAGGCTTTTAAATTGGATGAAGATGTACTTGATTCAAATGATTTAAAGTTAACAAGCAAGCATGAAATTGTTAGAGGAAAATTTGAGAAAAAGTTTGAATTAAATATTTTGAAATCGGATGATGTAATTGATAATCATAGATTTTTGTTTTTAGTTTCAAGTGATTATATAGACAATAGAGATACCGATGAAAGAGGTGACCTTAACTTATACTCAAATGAAGAGTTCAAAAATGACAATTCATTATTTCGAGAAAATAAAATTATTGCTCTTGACGACATTCAATCAGAGGTCAATTCTCACATTTTAACAATGTATTCCGAAATTATGGAATATAAACAACAACATGCGTTAGATGTTGAAGCGTTACAACAAATGTTTTTATTAGATAAAGACACTTTAAAAAAGATTCACATAAATGTTCAAGATACTGACGAAGAAATCTTGAAAAAGGTTTATAGAGCGGATGCAAAACGAGTAGCAGAAAAAGATGCAAAATTAAAAGAAGAAATTGAACGTGTTAATCAAGAATTAGATGAACTTAATCCTACATCTCAAGAATATAGAGAGCAATTAAATAATCAAGTTACATCATTAGTAAAAAAAATACCTTTACAAAATAAAGTTGAACTCACTCATTCAGTTGCAAGAAGAAAGCTTGTTTTAGAGTTATTTAGTAAAATACTTGATAAAGAGCTAAGTATTCAGGATGAAACCACAAGAAACATTGATGAAGAACTTTTACATAACTTAATTTTCAAACAATCATCAAATAATCCTGACTCAAGTGACTTATGGCTTGTTAATGAAGATTTTATATATTTCAAAGGGACATCTGAAGAGCAATTAGGACAAATTGAAATTGACGGTGAAACCATACTTAAAGACTACACAGACTTATCTGATGAAGAAAAAGAGTTCAGAGATTCTCTGAATGAAAAACGATATTCAAAAAGACCAGACATTTTATTATTTCCTGATGAGGGAAAGTGCATAATCATTGAATTTAAAAATCCAGAAGTAAGTATATCCTCCCACTTGCAGCAAATACAAAACTATGCAACTTTAATATTAAATTTTTCAAAAGAGAAGTTCCAATTTCATACATTTTTTGGATACTTTATTGGTGAAAAAATCAATGCATTAGATGTTAGAAGCCATAATCCAAATTTTATAGAATCTTATCATTTTGACTATTTATTTAAACTAAGTGAAACTGTAGCAGGTTTTTTTGGTAAAAGAGATGCAAATATATATACTGAAGTAATAAAATACTCCACTTTGTTAAAACGAGCAAAAAAAAGAAATGAATACTTTATTAATAAGTTGGGTATGTAATTATGTATTGGGAAACATTAACTGTAGAAGATTTATATAGTGCCTATAAAAAAGCTAAGTTTGAATTGTATAATGACAAAAACTCTATTGGAACAATAGCTTTACTCAAATATGAAAAAAGTCTCAAAAGCAATATTAAGAACTTATTAAAAGACATCCAAAATCATGGGTTAAAAAATATAACTTGTAAACATTATTTTGAACTACCCAAGTCCTTAGAGATAAAACCTCAAAATGAAGATGAACATGAATGTAGTGAAAAGCACGTTCACTTTTTTTCAAGTTCACAGAAGCATCATAAAGTAACTGAAGAAGAGAGTGTTGAACTTAAATTCAGAAAAGTAATTAATGCAGATATTAATTTTCATATTGTTTCTGCTCTTTGGATAGCAAAGGTTGGACAGTATATTGACGAAAAGTTTGGACATGATATTTATGGGTCTCGGCTTGTTAGAATTAAGCCAACCAATACAAGTTCATGTGAATTTGATGTTAGCAGCCAAGAATACAATATAGATAGTTCTCGTATTTTTGACCCATATCAATATCGGTATCAAAGTTGGCGAAATAATAGTTTTAAAGCCATTAGAAAACTGCATAAGACATCTTCTGTAGTCGCTGTTACTATGGATATTACGAGTTTTTATCATAATGTTAAGCTTAGTAACTTTCTTAAAAATACTTTTTATCAATCATTTGGACTTGATAAATATTTTGAAGATGCTCCACATATAAAAACATTTCATGAAGACTTCATAGGTTTACTCGAACAATGGAACCAATCAATTAATAGTAAACATGGGCTTCCAATAGGATTGTCTGCCTCTTCTGTTTTAGCCAATGCGATTATGCAAAAGTTTGATAACCGTATCGAGACTAACTTAGCACCAACATATTATGGTAGGTATGTCGATGATATTCTATTGGTCTTTCCTGATAATGGGAACATGAAAAATGGTGAAGATGTCCTTGATTACCTCGTATCCAAGGAAATTGTCAGAGTAAATAAAAAAGATAAATTAAAATATAAAAATTTTGAATTTAAAAAAGAAAAACAAAAGATTTTTTATCTTGATAAAGAAGCGGACTTAAGTATTATTGATGCTATAGAGGCGGAAATAAACTCTGTATCCAGTGAATGGCGTTTCATGCCTGATTTAGCAGATGACAACTCTTTATTTATGCAAAAGATTGTAGGCTTTTATGCTGATGGGAATGAATTCAATGATGCTTTAAGAAAAATTGATGCAGCAACCATTAAACGATTAGGGTTATCCCTACTTATCAGTCATTCTCACGGGTTGAATCAATATGTTCACCCAAAAGAGTGGAAAGAAAGACGATATGCAATATATGATTTAATTGAAAACCATATCTTTATACCGAAAAACTTCATTAATAATTTTACTTTTATCTCCAAAATCTTTCGCCTTATGGTTCATAGTGAAGATGGAGAGCGTGCATACTGTTTTCTTGAAAGAGTGATTAACCAAATCAACCAATTTGATACTCTTTCCAATAAAACCCTAAAATCATCAGATGGGAATAAGGCAAAGTTTTTTAAATTTGTTGAGTACGCATATTATATTTTACAACAAGTATTTATTGAATCATTTAATTTAGACAATCAAATGCCAAAAAGATACTCAGAAAAAATTATTTCTAAATTATTTCATAATCAACTTTATGAAGAAATATTCACCAGCTGTAGAATCCTTTATGATGAGATTCAACAAGAAATCCATAGAAAAAATGACCATTCAGGTTTTGAGAATTTACATTTTCCAATTGATGAGTTTAATGAATCAATTGCCAAAGAAATTAATTCATATTTATTTTTAAGAGACTTATCATTTGATGCTTACGCAATCTCTGTAACAGAAAGTATGTTAGCTAATAAAAAAACTTCTTTTTTTAAAAGAGCTATCTCTTCTGTACCAACTTCTCTTTCAAATTTCACTGTTGATTTTAATACTTACACTAATTTTCTACTCATTATTGATGATTTTAATTCATTATTAGATGACAAAAAAACTTCGAATTTTCCTTTAATATTTCCAACTCGACCTTTTAGTGCTTTGGATATCTCTATTATCAGCTCTTTATCAAATGGAAAAAATGAGGCACTATATCTAAGTTATATTAATTGTTTAAGAGGGACTCATAGTATTAGTGGAGAGCTTGCAGAATCAATTGCCAAAGATAATATTCAAAATATTGTCCATGTAACTAATAAGCATTTAAAAAGAAAAAACAATGTGCATGTTGCCATTACAAATTATGAGGTTGGAAATACCTTTTGGAAACAGTCCGTTCTCCAAAAATCAATTAAGAATATAAAACGATATAAACAACTTGAACATATTGTCAATGAAGCTGTTAAGAAGCGACCTGATTATCTTATTTTACCAGAACTATCTATTCCCCAAGAATGGGCTTGGTTAATATCAAAAAAGCTACTTGCAAATGACATATCTTTAATAGCTGGTGTTGAGTATACACATTCAAAAGAAAAAGGTAAAAAAATTGTACATAACTCAATTATGAAGTTTCTTGTTGCTGATGATATCGGATTTAAATATATGAAGTTCTTTAGACAAGATAAGCAAGTCGGTGCTCATGGTGAATCCATTGAGTTAAAAAACATTGCGAATATAGAGCTAAAACCTAAAAAAGCATACGAAGATAAGAATATTTATAAACACGGGAATTTTTATTTTTCGAGTTTAATATGTAACGAATTAACAGATATTGAGTATAGAATGAAATTTAGAGGAAAAATTGATGCTTTATTTATTGTTGAGTGGAATAGAGATATCAAGTCGTTTAATGCCTTAGTTGAATCTGCTTCCTTAGATATACATTCTTACATTGTGCAAGTTAATAATCGAAACTATGGGGATAGTCGTATACGAGCACCATATAAAGATGATTTTAATAGAGATATTGTACAAGTTAAGGGTGGAAAACATGATTATTTAATTGTAGGTGAAATTAATATTGAACAATTAAGAGAGTTCCAATCACATCAAGTATCTCCATCAAAGCCTTTCAAGCCTGTTCCAACTGGCTTTAAAATGCTAAAAGAAAGAAAAAAATGGGATAATGAAATAGACAATTCAGAAAACATTTAAAAATACCTCATTAGATTTAAGAAGTTATATCTAATAAACTATGATAGAGGCTTCTCACATAAATCCCAAGCAACTCATCCCTATCAATGCTATAGATGGAGACAAGCCTAAGATAATTGGTATAGCCATCTCCGATTTTAGTTTTGATGAGCTTACGAAGGTGTGTAATCTCCAGTTTCGTTAACGGCTCTTGAAGCTCTTTGATATGCTTTGCAAACTGGTAATTCTCTTTTAGTATTGCATATTGTTCTTGTGTCAGCTCTATCATAACCGCCCCTCATACAAAGCGATGAAGTCATTAACAGCCTCTTGTAAAAAGATAAGGTTTTGACTTAGGGTGGTTTGAAGTCTCTGTGTTAATAACTTTTCTTGCTTTTTTACATCTTGAATTTCTTCTTGATAGATACGTTCAACTATCATCTCAAAGTTGCTTATTCTTGGAGAAAAACCACCTCTTATTGCACTTTGTTTAAGTGTTTCTCTGTTTGGTTTTCTAATCTCAAACAGCTCTATAGACTCAAGCTTATATCCTGATATTTTAATACTTGGAGTATTTATAATGTTATCTACATCTAAATAGGACTGAGCAATTTTTATCCGCTCAGGCTCAATAAAGAATCTGTTCTCAATCACCTTAATGGTAAGCTCTATTTCAACACCAATGGCATTTAAGACATTAAGCTGATGCCGTATCTGTCGGTCATTGTAAAATATATTTTTAATCTTTTGAATATTGTGCATATGTTTGTACCTCTTATTCATTATAAAAACTATTTTAAAGATTCTAAAAATTCTTCATCATTTTCCTTAGAAGTTTCATTTTTCTCTGCTTTTTTAGCCTGAATAGCCTTTGCTATTGGAACTGAGGGCGTGTTTTTTGCAGGTTTAGGGTCTGATTTAACCTCAGTTATCTGTGCAGGTTCAGCTATTTTTATTTTCAATCCTAAGTCATTTGCGATATCATGCAGTGAATAGATAGTGTCATCCTTCTGTCCTGTTTGAGCCAAGTCTTCAAGCATCTGCTCATACACCGCTTGATAGTGAGGTTTTAACTCCTCCTCTAAGGAATCATTACAGACGGTATTTATTGCTATACTATTTATAAAGTCGTCGGGGACGTATAAGCTTCGTACTTCATAGATAGTGTTATCTGCCTCATTTATCACAACGTTTTTTCCAACATCATATTTTGTTGGAGATATCCCCATCTCATTTAGTTCTTCAACAGGCTTGATACTGCCTACCTGTAGGTTTGAACCTAACTGGTGAGCTACTTTAAGTTTGGTGTTGTTTTTCATGCCTGAAGAGAGACCGCTTGAAGTAGACAAGTACGATTGTGTGGAATAAAAAAGCTTATACCCTTGGCTCCTTCCCGTCCTTAGTATACTTTCTATATAAAAAGATATTTGCTCTTGCATCTTTCGTTCATCTTTGGTGATAGGGATATAATCGAGTATCTCCGCAAGCTCATCAAATACAAGCACAATGAAATCACTCGTAAACTTTTTGCGTTTAGTCGTTTTAAGGTATCGCATACGGCTTTTATTGATAAAGTATAGACGTTTAAGAGTCTTATAGAGAGCAAGCCTGTTATCATCAAATACGTGAATCTTTCCCGTCTGATGCTTTTCTTCTAAATCTCGGATGGGTTCGGCTTCTATACCTCCCTTGAAATCAATCATATAAAATGAATGTACTTTATCAAAGTTTGCAAATATCGAGTAAAAGTATTGATTCATACTGTTTGACTTACCTCCACCTGCCGAGCCGAGGTTAGCTATACCTTGAGGTATATCACTGAAATCAAGGTATCTTGCCAAGTACTTCCCATTAATCAAATCTGTCTTTTTATACGCTTCACCGATGCGAGGAAGACCAATACCTAAAAAGAGCTTATCAGGTTTAATAAACTCTTGAATTTGTAAGCCTGAAAGCTCTTCTATATTTGGAAAACTATCGCTGTACTGCATAATAACACCGTTGTTCTTCCACCGCTCAAATTGTAAATTCTCTTTACCCAGCATTTGAGCAAGGTTTTCCTGCTGAGCTATGAAGTTTTTATAGGCGTTCTTCTGCGACTTTTTAAACTTCAAATAGATACTTTTACCTCTTTTTTTATGATAATAATATTGAGAGAGTCCTGCACTTGAAAGTACCGCTTGAAATTTGGAAGCCTTGAGTGTTCTTACAATAAAATAGAGTGTCGGTATCAGAGTGATTAGCATAGATACAAGCAGATTGACAAGATACGGTATCGGAGGCATCTTATTATCAATAAGTAGATTGGAGACAATCTCATAGTTAAACACTGCAAACGCTTTATAAAACCCCAGTGACATCACTTCGGAGATATCGGCTCCATAATACAGATACCTGAAAATGTAGTTTAGTGTCAATGAACTTATGAAAAAAAGTAAGAAGATAAGACTTGCATACTGCTTGAATCGTGGTTTATCAATTAAGCCGTTACTGTTATAACATGAGAGTTGATAGATGCTGTCTGTTGGAGTATTGTTATTATTTGATATCTCTGTCATACATGAGCCTAAAGTGAAGAGGAAGGGGTTACTTCTTCACTTTAATTTTTGAGCAGAAATTATGTTTGCCGACTTGTTGCAAATCTAAGACGATGATGTCTTTGTCTTTCAAGTCCTGAGCTTGATTGTAAGTCAGTCCGTTTACCGTAATTTTATGTAATGTTGAAAGCGTATCATGAGCTATCTCGTAGAGTAAGACTGCCTTGTCTTTATCAAGTGTCTGCTTACGTTTTCGTGTATCATATTTCACCGCAGGAATCACATCTTTAACTTTAAAATCAAAAATTTTAAAGAGCTGATAATTATTCTCTACCGCTTTATCTAATGGCTTAACATTATCCGCACTGTAGAAGTATCGCTCGACCTTATTAAAGTCATATTGACCCTCTGCAATTTTTTTATACTGAGCACTCTCTTTAACATCAATTATCTCTACTGGTTTATTGAGTAGCTCTTTGGCGAACTTTTCACTAAAGGGCTTGTCTTGCGTAATACGAATGGACTTATCTTCGTATTCATTAAAGCTGATACCTTCAACTGTCTTTTCAACAACTTCTTGAAACTTCAGTTGCAGTGAGCCGTTCTCATGTATCTTGTAGGATTTCACCACACCTTGAATCTTGACCTTGAACCATTCCTCAAACTCCTGCTTAATCTCTTCTGCTTCATCATAAGAGCCTGAAAATAGATTCTCGTCATTATAAATATCTGCCTTTATACTTGTGGCAGCCGTTGTTTTTTTATCTTGTATATTTTCCATATAATATATCCTTCGTTTGGGTCGTTTTAAAGAGTATAAAAGAAATATCTCTTTTTAAAATATTTTTTATATCAATGTATAAATTCATCTTCTTGAAATATATCAACTAAGCAGGCTTATTTTTATTAATAAAATCATTAACAGCACCATCTTTTAGCTCAATATAGTCACTATATGCATCAAACCACTCTATCATTTCACCTATACAAAATGCATGAATAGTAGATGAACCATGAAATTCGCCATTATCATCTACTGTAGTATATTTTGATATTGCACCACCCTCACCGTAGATAAATATTTTTCTATCATCTGCTACGTATAAAATCTCTTTTAGATAATCACATGCACCATGTCTTGAAAATGAAAATGATGCAATCTCTTCAGCATTTTCTGTATCATAAATCTTTCCGTCAATAATTTTTTTCATTTTTTTTCCTTATTAGTTTAAAATTAAAAAAGTTCTATATAGAACCACCAGTAAGAGCACCCTATGTACTCTTAACAGTACTTCTAAGCTACTTCTATCACTTCAGATAGATAATTAGCCACATACACAAGAGGAAACACCACAGGAGCATTTTTAGATGGTCCAAGTTTTTTATATTTTGGTATGCCGTAACCCTTAGAGATATAATTATTAATAGCTCCAACAGACATCCCAATTTCATTTGCCAATTCTGTTTTATTGAGAACAGATTTTTTATATCTATCTTTGAGGTCTTGAAAGATAGATTCTTCGATGTTTATTGTTTTCATTTTTATATCCTTTGGTCGTGAAGTGGCAAAATTATAGGGGCTAATGAAAAAAATATCACCTCACTGAGTAAGGTATAAAATAATTGGATAAAATGTCATATGCAAAAAGAGCGTAGATATTCACAGAGCAGTGTCAAACACAGACGAAACTTCCCCCGTACACTTAATAAGTTTTCTCTGCAATGGGATAAAATCGATATCAGCTACCAAGAAGAGTGTGCAACTTTTATCTGTTATGATAATGACTCCAAAATTTTCGGTGAAAACAACGCCAACAAGGTGTATGATAAAAGAGTCGCACAAGTCAAGATGATTGAGATAGATTATCTGCATGAGGCTATTGAGAGCATGTTTGAATATGAGACGTATAAAACCGCTCTTCTCAAAGTAACAGAGCATTTCATTATTGAAAAGGTTATGTTAGATGGTACGGTTAAAAAGCTCAGCTGGCTCTTTAGTAAAGACAAAGAATCCACAATTTCAAAGCTTCATCTTCATTTTGAGGAGGAGACGGGTAAACAGTTTTCTGAGAGATTTATTTCAAAGCTCTATGTTACGATAAAAAACCGTCTTATGTTTAAGCCAATATATTTAGATGAGCATGGAGATTATTTAACTTATTTTTCCAGTCAACATAGTGACTTTAAGCCAGGACCGACCTACCTTAATACACTCATTCAAGAACTGCAAGTCCTCTATAAAATCTATACAGACCATAGCAATACCTTTTCCATAAGACAGGCTGAGAACTATGCTTTTTATTTTGATAAGAGAAATGAAGGAGATGCATATGAAGAAAATAGCCCCATTGCTCAAGCTTGGAGAGACCAATATTATTTTTTACAAACAAGTGGGCTTGAACGTGCCTATCTGAAAAGTATTGACGTTTTAAAGAGCTATATAAAACCTTTTACCACTAAAGAAAGAAAGGTTATAGACTTTCATACAAATGATAAATTTTTAAAACGTAATCTAAAACTGCATTTTTTTACTCATCATGAGAATGAAAACATCGACTTAAAGAGAATCTATGTTCAACATCAAGCTTTAAATGAGGTTATAAGCCTTGAGGAGCAACAGGAAATTTATGATACTCCTGAGATGCCAAGATTTAGAGATTTAGTGGACTTTTTCTCTCCTGAAGAAGATATTGAATTAGACCCTGTAGATATTTCAGCACAAGAGGAGGATGTAGAGTTACCAATTGTGATGGAGAATACTTTTGGCTTATCTTCTGATGAGCTTATAAAGATGCAAGATAAATTGTTAGAGATATTAGGATGCGAGATTGACGATTTAAAAAATATAGAGGAGTATGTCTTAATGGAAATTGTTGATAAGTATAAAGTCGGCTCAAGTTTGGAAGAGCTTAAATATGTTTGTTGGTTTGATAGAAGTGAATTAACACTCTAAAACTAAAACAATTCCATACTAAATGTATATGTAACATTAACTCATCTGTATGTTTAGTTCTATTTTGTAATATATTCTCCCAAATCATCCAATAAGATAAAATCCACTTTTTCTTCATAAAAAGCAGAGAGATATAATACATTAACTACAAAACCTTTTTTTATGCTCCAGTTATTTGTATCTTTAATTTTAAAATGCTTGAAGATTTCCTCTACATTTTCATCGATAAAATCAACTTTTAAATTAAGCTTTTCCAAATACGATTTTTTCTTACTTCCACCATGAAAAAACACTTTTAATTCACTTGCTATAGCAGAAGTAAATAACTTTTTATTCATATTTTTTGCATCTAAAATAAAAATTGTTTTGGTAGCTGGATTTAGTATAAGTAAATCAATCTCACCACATGGGGGTTGTTTGACAAAGTTTTCAGAAAGTCTTTTAAAATTTAAAATATTTTTTTCGACATATTTACTACCTAAAATATTTTTAACAGTATCATAAGCATCTTGCTCTAATTGTAAATCTAATCCCTTATGTATTCTATCTACTTCTTTTTTTATAATAGAGTCCTTAGAAATTGTAAAAGGAGAATCTCCATTTATGAAAGGATAAAACCAAGATTTCACAGATTGAAGAATAAGCTGATTTCCAAATAGGTATTTATCATCAACTTTAATAAAAGGAGAAAGGTTAATTCTTTCTTTTTTCTTCATTAGTCTATCAATAGAATAGTCTATGTAATTAAATCCATTAAACGTACTACTATCTAATGATAGAAAGGCAAGTGCTTTTTTAATTTCTTCCGCTGAAGGTGGTTCAATAATATGCTGCTGAAGCAAATCGTTGATTGTATCAAATGTAACAAAATTTAAAGGAAAGTGAATATCTCTTTCAAAATCATATCTACCTAAACTACTAAGTATCACTATCATATCATCCAAATAAAATCCATACTCTTCATGCCAAGAAATATTTAACTGTTCATCAAATATTGCAACTTTTTGCGGCTTATCATCCACTGATTTTTTTTGCTCTTCTGGAAACCGTTTTTTAGCAGAAGCAATTTTTGAACTTGTCACCGTTTGATAATAACCATCGAAATTCACCTTTGAGGATTTATCAATATCAATCATTTCATAAATATCAGAAATTTCAATACCTGTTTCAGAAATAGAATAATGTAAATGGTCACTTCTTTGTATTGTTTCATTTATAATAGTAGATAATGCTAATAAATAATACCAGTCTGAATCAACAATAGCTTTCCCATGTTTTGGATTAACTTTTAAAATACTATGCAATATGTGTTTTACAGCAACAGAAAGATGTGATATTTCCATCCGTTGCTTATTGTAAGTCTCTTGTATATCAAATTCAATATACTTTTGTGAGTCTAAACCAACTTGTGTTGTATCAGCCTCTCTTTTTCCCTCAATATATTCAATTTGTATATAGGCATAATACAATGCAGATTCATTTAATTTTAATATTTCTTCTTCAAGTTTATTTTGTAAAAAATCAAAAATAATATTATTTAAGTCCTGTGCTTCCTTTCCCCAGTAGCTTTTAGGTTGAATATCTAATTTTTTTAAATAAATAACTATTTCTTTATTGACGCTATTAACATAAGAATCTTGAAGTTTTCTTGGTTCTTTATATGTTTCGAGCCTTGGATTATCTACATATTTTGATTCAAATGCAAATGCCCTTTCTTTCATCCGCCAGTTTTTTTCAATAAACTCCTTTGCAATAACATGTTTGTTTTCTTCTCCAAAATACCCCAAAAGACTAATAATAAATTTTTCAAAAACCTCTTTTTCAGGATTTGTATCTATATCTAATTTAAATACTTCAATTAAAGTTTCGAAATCGGATACATATGTGATAAATGTATGTAAACTTCCAGACTTTGGATTTTTTTTTGTCAAAAAATTTATTTTGTTAAATGATAAGTTAACTAAAGTATCTGCTATATGTATTAGCGGAGGGCTTCTTTTAATTAAAGTATCTGGTTTAATTTCAATAATCAAATCTTCCTTTCTTATATCAAAGCCATATTTCAAAAAAAGTTTAAAAATGTTTTTTTTATATTTATCTATATAAAAAGAAATGAACTGTCCTAAAAACTCAAAACCTCTCACCTCAACACCAGTAGAATTAACTCCAACTGGATACATAATCCAAATTAAATTATTGTCTAACTTAACACATCTCCCTCCATGAATGATTCCTGAATCCATAAAACTATATGTATTATCAGTCATGTACTTGACGATATTAAATTGCTTAGGAAACTTTTTCTCTATTAGCTCATAAATATTATCTTTATACTTTTCAAATAAATACTTATTATAAAAATCACTCCATTCATGAGGAACATACATCATAAAACTTGGTTCTTCTCCTGCAATTACAAATGATTCATTTTTATAATAAAATGCAAAACTATCAAGTGCGTCTATCTGACTTAAAGGATTAGTATTTTGTATGGATTGTTGTTTTTCAGCTTCTAAATACTGTATAAATGAAATATCAGTGTCAGTTTCCTTTTCATGTAAAAGCTCAAAAATAGGTTTTATATCCATTGAATTAAAAATATAAACATCCTTTTCTTTCCAATTCTCTTCAAATTGAATCATATAGTTTAATGTCACTTGCTCATAAATTAATACGATTTTAAACTCTAATATTTTTGGAGGAATAAAACTTACATCTTCTACTTTTTCATTGAGATACTTTAAAGCAATATAAGGATTATCTAAAATGGCATCTAATTCTTTAATAGATTCATTTGCTATAACGTTAATAGACTCATCTAAACTTGCTTCTGAGTGCTTAATATTTTTAAATAAAATAATTTTATCGGCATCTATTCGTACAATTGAATCAAAATATTTAGCGACATCCAATTTTTCTATAGGTTCAATAAGCATGTCTAATACTTGTCTTATATCAAAAAACTGTATTATCATTTTTTTGCTTCTATTTAAAAAAGTGTTATTTACCTGAGATATAATCGTCGGCTGGTCATCGTATATGTACGATTCAGTAATTTCATACAAAGTTTCTATATGAGATTGTGGAGGCAATATAAAAAAAGTATCATCAATTTTAGTATATAACCCACAATAGTTATTTATACCCATTTCATAATCTGATTGAGAACTATGTAGATAGTTTTCATTAATGTTATCACTTCTAAATAAATTAAAATATTGATTTAACCCTTTGATTGTCGGTATATACATTTCATCAATATTTATATCTGATTCAGAATCTTTAACAATTAACTCTAAGACTTTGGTTTGAAGATTAAGTGACATTAGAAATTCTCTTTTTATATGTTCCAAACCTTCAATCTTTTTACTAAAAAGAATCTCTTGAAAGTGTCTGATAGATTCATAATGCCTTTCACTTGCCCCATAATAAAAATAATATTTTTTTCTTTCAAAAAATATTGGTATTAATTGTGTTTGTTCAAAAGGCTTCCAGTCTTCCATCATTATAAAGTTTTGTGAGTATTTTTTTTCAAACCATTTGATAATATGTGTAAACTTTTGACGAGATAAAGTATGATTTAGAAAGTTACTTTCAGGAACTGACAATAATATATGTATTAATAGTTCATATCTAAGTATATACTTTTGATTAGAAGGATATAAAGAAGATACAAGAAGCCATTTATATAATTCTTGCTTACTATATTGTTTTAACTTATTTATAATATCTTGTTTCATTTATATTCTTTCAATAAAACAAGTTGACCTAAAGCACTTAGTCTCTTCTAAAATATATTTATTTAACTTCTCAACTTGTAAATTTATTTGTAGTCTATCATTTTTTTGTTACAACAAGACATTAATCCTTTGAATCTCTAAAAAGACTATTTAATATTATCAATAAAAAGATACCTCAAAAACTGATGAGCCTCTCTATTACTAACTTTGCCCCTGTTACCGCCACCCCATACTTTTTTATCTTTATCACCGTAATAAGCATTATGAATTGCTACCGTATCATTCACACGTTTAAAATGATAAATTAAATAGGTCATATCTGACACACCATTCTCTTGGTTAATGAGACAAGCACCACGAAGTAGTTTAGTACCCTTATACTCTATCTCATCCCACTCAACAGAGCTACAATACTCTGTCTTCTCAAATATATCCTCAATTGTTCTATTATATGGAGAATATTCCGACTTTTTAATTGATGATGTAAACTCACTATCACAACCGCTCAATAGAGCAAGGGATACTAATGCAAAGACTATTTTGTACATTGATTCTCTCTTTCTTTAAACAGTTTCCCATCTTTAAACTTTTTATATGAGCACTCCTGCCCGTTTTGATAGATGATTTCAATTGTCTCATAGGCACTTATAAATTTATCCAATCCATCTTTTTGACCATTTTTATAAACTGTTTCTCGACGAAGGGTACCGTCTTTATAAAAGGCTTTAGCAACTCCATCCAAGATATTGTTTTTTATAGATTCAAGAGCTGAAAGATTCCCATTTTCCCAATACGTTGTTTTAGTGCCGTCCATCTTATTATTTATAAAAAATATCTCTGACTTTATATTGCCGTTCTCATAATATTTTTTTTCTAATCCGTTCTTTTTCCCATCTTTATAAAAGCAATCAATAAAGAGCTTTTCATTTGGATAATACCTTTTATATTTACCATTCAAGACACCATCTGTAATAGGTTCAATGGTATGCGTAGCACCGCCTTTAAAGTAGGTCTCTTTTACACCCTGCATCGTTCCATTAACATATTTAACATAAGATTTTCGGTCACCATTTTCATAATAGGTTTTCCAAACACCCACTCTCAAACCGTTCTTATACTCACCCTCTTCTTTTAGCTCTGCATTGGGGTAACGGGAGATATAATTCCCATCCTTTTTCCCACCGTTACAGTTGCCATCATGAACAACATAAGAGACCGTACTTTTATCCCTGTTTGTTTTTTTACATACTTTAGCACTTAATGGCAGACTCACTAAACACGCTATCGTAGATACGAAGATTAATTTTTTTATCATCTCTTAGCCTTTAAAGTTCAGTACCAAAGACACGGTTAGACGTGGCACCATCGTTTACAAGAATAGTCGTATCACGTTTGAATGTCAGATTAACACCTAAAGTTGTAATCTCACTCTGTGTCCAAAGCACTTCACCCGTTTCAAAGCTATTTGCCTGAAGCGTATTATCAATAGTTGAAGAGTAGAGAACATTTTTATCGAAGCTTCGTTCTAAGTGTCCATTATTTGCAACCGAGTATTTAACTTCAAAGGTATCTGTATCAAGACCAACATATAAGTTATTATCTGCATACACAATCGTTGAACTACTTACACCCATATATGCTAAATAAGGAGCACCTGATAGGTACATACTATTTAAAACATCGCCTGTAGCCATCTCTAATTTATTGATTGCTATAGGAGACGCACATAAAACATAATCATCCGCTAAGTACACTTTTTTACACTCAATATTTTTATCCCACAGTTTAGTCCCTGTAATGTCATATAAAGAAGTTGTTGTATCAGTTGCACCAACAATATGTGTATTTGAAATTTCAATGTCGTTTACAGCATCAAAATAACCAAGTTCTTTACCTGTAAAGTCATATACACCTGCTCCATTTCCATGCTCTAAATAAGCCGTAAAATCAGCGTTAAATTCAAGGGTATAAAAGTCTTGAGAGATGTTTTTATTGGCAACAGGAATATTCTCAATAAATTGACCTGTCTTAGCATCAAAGTAGTGTAACCCGACATCTTTAGGAAAAGAGAATCCCGATACACTTTTTACCAACACCTTGTCATCAATGATTTCAACAATCTCTTTGAAGTCATCTGCATCAGCCGAATCATAAGCCCATAGGATGTTATTGTCTTTGTCATAGGATACAAGTCCATCTCTTTGAGTAAGAGAGATATGATAACCTTTGCCTGAATACTCCATGTTATAACCTGCTTCATTATATAAATCAACAATCAGCTCAGGATATGCAATCGCATCAATACGACCATAGCTAAAGCCTGAATTAGGCACCGTAGTATTTGTATCATCAGTCGTACCTAAGTCCACACTTTTTTCCAAATGAGCTAAAGCCGTCGCCTCATCCACTAAAACTTTACCGATATACGTCGTTATCGCACTATCAAAATCTGCGTGCTCAAGCCTTACATCAACTGAATCATTCAGTGCTTTAACGGCTTCATCTTCTACATCTAAAGTGATACCATTATCAGGATTACTGTCTGAATCAAGGGTTTGCAATAGTTGAGCGATGTTTGTCATCACTGTATCATCATTAGGTTGTAGTGTCTTTGGAGAGATAATGGCTTGAGCTGTTGCTGAACCAATAACATATCCATTGATACTAAATGTGACCGTATCATTTTCATTACAGGTGAATTCACCATTAGTGTTTGTAATGCCTGTAGTTCCTGATGAACAGCTATAGTTTAATCCTATAACAGCTGAATCAATAAACTGACCTGTTATGGTTGTTGATGGATTATTGTCTATATTTGGTTGTGTTGATGGGTTACTTGAACCACCTCCTCCGTCACAACCACTTAAAAGTGTAATAGTAACTCCAAATAACATTGAGGTTAAAACATATTTGTTTGGTAGTTTCATAGATTATTCCTTATTTAAGTGCTGTACAATACACGTACAACGACTATCAACTTTTTATTATTTTATAGCACTATAATAACTGGTACTATTAGAAGTTGTATTGGAATACTACTATTTGCTAACTTACACTAAAATTAATATATATGTAGGTTGTGAAAATGGATACGTTTAATATGGATGAAATACATAGGCAAATAGGGAAAAATGTTGCTAAATATAGGAAAGAGAAAGGTTTATCACAATTGAAGCTTAGTTTAGAGATGGGTCATTCTTCTGTATCAGTTGTCTCATCGGCAGAACAATATAAAAGTTCCAAACACTTTAATCTAAATCATATCTTTCATATAGCTCATATTTTAGATGTTGATGTGTGTAAATTATTAGAGCAAGAAAAAGAAAAATAATTTGATTTAAAAATAACTATTTAAAAACACCATTAAATAGCTGATTTGTCTTATCATGCCTCTGGACAGGGATTAGATGGACGTATCGCTCGCACATCTTCGTTGTCTTATGTCCAAGCTCATCGCGAATCTCCATCAGGTTAAAAACTCCGCTGACTGCCATCCAAGATGCGTGCGTGTGACGTAAATTGTGCACGGTTAAACGGCTTTTTTTCTGTTGCTTTAACAGTTCACGCTCTTCCTTCGTTAACTCTTTCCATTCACCGTTTTTATCAGTACGTTTTACAGTGATTTTATTATCAGGAATCATAGCATCGACAATCTCCTGCCATTTGTTAGGCATTTGACCTATCTGTGTACCTTTAATAGTTGATAAAACAAATTCTCTTTTTACAGGAAGAGATTTTAATACATCTTCTACCAAGTTACTCATGGCAATATGACGTTCATTACCCTCTTTAGTAGGTTTAAAATATATCGTCTTATTTTTATAGTCAATATCTTTCCATCTCAAAGAAGCCACTTCCGAGAACCTTGCACCCGTGTGTAAAAGTAGTACTGTTAGTTCGTATATATGAGAAGTTGAACCTTTATACTCTTGAAGGGTTTTTAATAGCTCATTTGCCTGTTCATGGGTAAAAAAACCATTACTGGCATTATCAACCTTTTTGACCTTAACTTTCCCATTACTCAAAGGGTTGACATAGTTTTTAACCAAAGCGTTATTAATGGCATAATTGATAATCTGACGGGCAACCGCTAAAATATATTGTACCGTTCTATCCGAGTGCGTTTGAAGCTTTTCGATTTTTAAATCATTAAAGTCTTTTTGAGTTAGGCACACAAGCTCTTTCTTATGAAAATCAGACAAGTGATTATTATATAGCTCTTCATCTTTATCCCATGTTTTTTTGTCTGTTTTAGCATGGGCTATATAGACATTAAAAGCATCTTCAAAGGTGAAGATTTTTCTTTTCTTTCTTTTTATCGGTGGTTGTTCACCAAGTTTAATATTATTGAGTGTCTCAATATATTTCTCATGGGCAAATTGAACACGTATCCCCTCAGAATATTTACCCACTTTGCTTTCAACGGTTTTATTGTTTTTATCCTTATAAACAATGTAGTAAGTCTTATCCTGTTTGCCTTTTGTAGTGGAGTGTCTATAAAAGACTCCCGTCTTATTTGTTTTGTGTCTTTTTTTAGTATCGATTTGAGTTGCCATGATATGCCCCTTGGTTGTTATTTTCCGTATTTTAATTTATTCACCCCTCAGAACTCCACTCATTGAGTAAGGTTTGAAAAATATAGATAATTAAAATTTGATTCCGAAATCCAACATTGAAATTTTTTCCAACTTTTTTCCAACTCGTAAAGTTAAAAGCTTGAAAGAGTTTGGAAGTACTTGAAAAGCAGTGTAGCGAATAAACAGCCTAAAATAAAGGCCCTTGGAAGAGTTTAGAAGAGTTAAGAATTACTTGAAATATAGGTTTAGGTGACTGTTAATCACTTGGTCATTGGTTCGAATCCAATATCCGGAGCCATCAATAAACCCCTATATTACGAACTTCAAGAAACATAAACCATATTCTAATATTCTTCTTAATATGAAAAGTGCTATACTTATTTTTTAGGATTGACAGCATTATGACAGACATTACTACAATTTTTGACAAATTAGAGCAAGAAGACAAGACCTTCTTATACCATCCCTCATTAACCTTACTTCCTAATAGTCATCCACTTGTCAAGCGAATAGTTAAATTCAGCAGTTTTTCGTAAAAAAAATTACGAATTGTAACCTTAAGCGACGAGGATTATTTTACTCCTTTAGCCGTAGTTTTTTTCTCAAACTTATACAAGTCTGAATTT
>Ga0316204_10003506_pt1 | contig 31068 bp, 28 predicted proteins | sample 6monrhotite_MG_2_FD_205661 | JGI IMG/M metagenome (GOLD analysis project Ga0316204, IMG submission 205661) | Microbial mat bacterial communities from mineral coupon in-situ incubated in ocean water Damariscotta River, Maine, United States -... | ecosystem: Environmental > Aquatic > Marine >...
TCCTCAAGCAGTTCTTCGAGTAGCAGCTCGGGAGAATCTTCAAGCAGTTCTTCGAGTAGCAGTTCAGGAGAGTCCTCAAGTAGCTCGTCTAGCAGCAGTTCGGGCGAGTCCTCAAGCAGCTCATCAAGTAGCAGTTCAGGGGAGTCCTCCAGTAGTTCTTCCAGCAGCAGTTCGGGTGAGTCCTCTAGTAGCTCATCAAGTAGCAGCTCTGGAGAGTCTTCGAGTAGTTCTTCGAGCAGTAGTTCAGGGGAATCCTCAAGCAGCTCATCAAGTAGCAGTTCAGGGGAGTCCTCCAGTAGTTCTTCCAGCAGTAGCTCTGGCGAATCCTCAAGCAGCTCATCTAGCAGTAGCTCAGGGGAGTCCTCGAGCAGTTCTTCGAGTAGCAGTTCTGGCGAATCTTCGAGTAGTTCTTCCAGCAGCAGTTCGGGAGAATCCTCTAGTAGTTCTTCGAGCAGCAGTTCGGGAGAATCATCAAGTAGTTCATCTAGCAGTAGCTCAGGCGAGTCTTCAAGTAGCTCGTCTAGTAGCAGTTCGGGCGAATCATCAAGCAGTTCATCGAGCAGCAGCTCAGGGGAGTCCTCAAGCAGTTCTTCCAGCAGTAGTTCAGGAGAGTCCTCAAGTAGTTCTTCGAGCAGTAGTTCGGGCGAATCCTCAAGCAGTTCTTCGAGCAGCAGTTCGGGAGAATCTTCAAGCAGTTCTTCTAGCAGTAGCTCAGGAGAATCATCGAGCAGTTCTTCCAGCAGCAGTTCGGGAGAATCTTCAAGTAGTTCGTCTAGCAGTAGCTCAGGCGAATCATCGAGTAGTTCTTCGAGCAGTAGCTCAGGAGAGTCTTCAAGCAGCTCATCAAGCAGTAGTTCGGGAGAGTCCTCCAGTAGTTCTTCCAGCAGTAGCTCTGGTGAATCTTCAAGCAGTTCTTCGAGCAGCAGCTCAGGAGAGTCTTCAAGTAGCTCGTCTAGTAGCAGTTCGGGAGAATCCTCGAGTAGTTCTTCGAGCAGTAGTTCTGGCGAATCCTCTAGTAGTTCTTCGAGCAGTAGCTCTGGCGAATCCTCTAGTAGTTCTTCGAGCAGTAGCTCGGGAGAATCCTCAAGCAGTTCTTCCAGCAGCAGTTCAGGTGAGTCTTCAAGCAGTTCATCAAGCAGCAGCTCTGGCGAATCATCGAGTAGCTCATCGAGCAGTAGCTCATCGAGCAGTAGCTCTGGAGAGTCCTCTAGCAGTTCTTCGAGCAGCAGTTCAGGAGAGTCTTCAAGCAGTTCTTCTAGCAGCAGCTCCGGTGAATCCTCAAGTAGTTCGTCTAGCAGCAGCTCGGGAGAATCCTCAAGCAGTTCTTCGAGCAGCAGTTCGGGCGAATCATCAAGTAGCTCTTCGAGCAGTAGCTCTGGTGAATCTTCAAGCAGCTCATCAAGTAGCAGTTCGGGTGAATCATCGAGTAGCTCGTCTAGCAGTAGCTCGGGAGAATCTTCAAGCAGCTCATCTAGCAGTAGCTCAGGGGAGTCCTCAAGTAGTTCTTCCAGCAGTAGCTCTGGCGAATCTTCAAGCAGCTCGTCCAGCAGTAGTTCTGGCGAATCCTCTAGTAGTTCTTCGAGCAGTAGCTCAGGGGAGTCCTCTAGCAGTTCTTCGAGTAGCAGTTCAGGAGAGTCCTCAAGTAGCTCGTCTAGCAGCAGTTCGGGCGAGTCCTCAAGCAGCTCATCAAGTAGCAGTTCAGGGGAATCTTCAAGTAGTTCGTCTAGCAGTAGTTCAGGGGAGTCCTCTAGCAGTTCTTCGAGTAGCAGTTCGGGCGAGTCCTCAAGCAGTTCTTCGAGTAGCAGCTCGGGAGAATCTTCAAGCAGTTCTTCGAGTAGCAGTTCAGGAGAGTCCTCAAGTAGCTCGTCTAGCAGCAGTTCGGGAGAATCCTCGAGTAGTTCTTCGAGCAGTAGTTCTGGCGAATCTTCAAGTAGTTCTTCGAGTAGTAGCTCTGGTGAATCGTCCAGTAGTTCTTCTAGCAGTAGCTCTGGCGAATCATCGAGTAGCTCATCAAGCAGCAGTTCTGGTGAATCCTCAAGCAGTTCTTCCAGCAGCAGTTCGGGCGAATCTTCAAGTAGTTCTTCCAGCAGTAGTTCGGGCGAATCTTCAAGTAGCTCATCGAGCAGCAGCTCTGGTGAATCCTCTAGCAGTTCTTCGAGCAGTAGTTCAGGAGAATCATCGAGCAGCTCATCTAGTAGCAGCTCAGGGGAGTCCTCAAGCAGTTCTTCGAGTAGCAGTTCAGGAGAGTCTTCAAGTAGTTCGTCTAGCAGTAGCTCAGGGGAGTCCTCAAGCAGCTCATCGAGCAGTAGCTCAGGTGAGTCCTCAAGTAGCTCATCGAGCAGTAGCTCGGGAGAGTCCTCAAGCAGTTCATCTAGCAGTAGCTCTGGTGAATCATCGAGTAGCTCATCTAGTAGCAGCTCTGGTGAATCTTCAAGCAGTTCTTCGAGCAGTAGCTCAGGAGAGTCTTCAAGTAGCTCATCGAGTAGCAGTTCAGGCGAGTCCTCAAGTAGTTCTTCGAGTAGTAGCTCAGGGGAGTCCTCAAGTAGCTCGTCTAGTAGTAGCTCAGGGGAGTCCTCAAGCAGCTCATCCAGTAGTAGCTCAAGTCTCTCATCGAGCAGCAGTAGCTCATCGAGCAGTAGTTCGTCCAGCAGCAGTTCATCTTCTGCCGGAATGGGACCTAAGGACGTTATTCAAATGGCTTCAGCGCCATTGACCGGTGGTCAAGGTGCTCAGCTTTGGGTAATTGATGGCAACAATAAAATTTGGAGCGCATATCAGAAGCAACCAGGAGCTGAGTGGAGTGATTGGGTTGGTCCGGATTGGAAGGATGCTAAAAGTCAATTCAGATCTTTGACGGTTAGCCAGCAGAACAACGGATTGCTGGAACTTTGGGCCTCAGACATGAACGGTGAATTATGGAGTATAACTCAGCTAACCGATAGTGGTGAATGGACGAATGCCGCGTGGGTTGGGCCTGGTTGGAATTTAGATAATTGACCATAATCATCTGGAATTCAATGGGTTCGGCAATTCTATCTAAGAAGAAAAGAATGGAACTTTTAACCTTTAAAATACATAACTATGTCAACAATTAATATGGATAACGCCAGCGTAATTACCATGCAAAACGCAAGTGGAGCGGGTACACAACAATTATTGTTTTATGGAGAAGTGGTCACCTTTTATATCGTCATACAGGCGGCTAACACTGAGACTATTAACCTTTCCCAAGGGGGAACTACAATAAATTATACGGACTTTTCCACCAATCAATCAACGCCATTTAATATTACAGGCAGTGGAGAAGCGGTTCACATTGTGGCTTCTGGGTGGTTTACACCAAATAACAACCCATATGAATTATCAATTTCTACCAACACGGGCCATTCAGTTAAATTAATCTACGGTACTGCCAACCCTCAATATCAGGGTACCTCTTTGGGTGGATCGTACCTTCTTTTAGCAGAAGATGGTTCCGACAATGACTTCAACGATGTCATGGTCCAGTTCAACTGGTTTAAATATCAAGGCTGATAGTATAGACTGTTTTACAAGGACACCTTCCCTCAAAGGGAAGGTGTCCTTTGTTATTTTAAAACAAAAATGCCCTGGATTTCTCCAAGGCTTTCGAGCGGAACGGATTCCGAGGATTCGGGAAACCTGCGACCTTCCCGAGCACTCGGGACAGTCATTCTAACCATTCCCATCAATAAGTCTTTGATAGAATTCTCTGTTCTTCTGTTTCTTAAGGAATTTTTCTCTTTTGATTGCCTCGGTCTTAGTTTCAAAAACTTCGGTATACATCAACTTCCAGGGTTTCTTTTTAGCAGTATAACCAGTCTTTGCTGAATTATGTCTCGATAGTCTGGCCTCAGGATCTTTGGAGTATCCTATATAGAATGAACCGTCTATTTTGCTTTTAATGATGTAAGTTGAATAAGCCATAACAACAAAAAAGCCCTGGATTTCTCCAAGGCTTTCGAGCGGAACGGACGGGACTCGAACCCGCGACCTCCTGCGTGACAGACAGGATTATTCCAAGTTCATTCAAATTCATATGGATTCAAAACATTGAAAATCAGCATTTTACAATTTATCTGATTTCATTCGTGGTTGTGTTTTTAGTATATTCGTTTACAAATTATTTACGAATTTAAAGCTATGATACTGACGATTAAAGCCCTTTTAGACAACTACGAAAAGAAAGACGGAACCTTTCCAATCATTGTGCGCGTCACCTTTGACAGAAAGATTATTAAGCTCCCAACGGGACTTTCATTAAAGCCTCAGTTTTGGAATGAAGAAGCGCAAGCCATAGACAAGAAGTATAAAGGGACTACTAGTGTTCCTAGGATGAACAAGAAAATCCAAGACCTGAAAGCGAAAGCCAACGGTACCATGATAAAGCTTGACGATAGCGGAGAACTTGAAAGCCTCTCGAATGTGGAGATCAAGAATATCATATTAGGGAAAGAGAAGGCTAAGAAACAGCTTTCAGTTTTTGAGTTTTTAGACCAACTGGTTAAGGACATGGAGAAAGCCAAACAGCATGGCAATGCTCAGTTCTATAAGACGCTCAGAAACGTTTTAAAGAACTTCTTAGGTCATGAGCAATTGAAGTTTGCCCAAGTCACGTACAACTTGCTGAAAGCTATTGAAGTGGAGCACTACGCCAAAGGGAACAAGGCGGGAGGTTTAAGCGTGTACATGCGGACGCTTTCTAGTACCTATACAAAAGCCAGCAAAGCCAGACATGCGGATAAAGAAAAGAACCCCTTTAAGGATTACAAGATCAAACAAGGAAAGCCGACCCGTAAGGCCATGACGGAAAAGGACTTTGGGATTTTTCGTAATGCTGAATTTGAGAAGGGAACCGCGCATTACAAGGCGCAAAAACTCTACATGGCTTCTTTCTATATGCGGGGTATGAACTGGAAAGATATGGCGCTCTTGAGACGAAAAGACATAGACCGAGATTTTCAGAGAATAGCTTATGTAAGGAGTAAAACGAGTGCGCCTATAAACCTGAAAATATCCGAGCCTTTAAGAGAGATCATTTTTGAGTTTATGAGAGACTACGACCGTTTTGAAAATGACGATTTTGTTTTCCCTATCCTAGATAAGTCAGAACCAGAAGAAGACGAAACTAAGAATATCCGCTTTAGAAGACAGAATGTAAATCGGAGTTATAGGGAAATATCAAAACTCTTAGATATAGGCCATTTTACAATTTATATGGCTCGACATACTTTTGCTACAACCGGGAAAAGAAAAGGCGTTCCGGTGTCTGTGATTAAAGAGGGGATGGGACACGGAACCGAGGCTATGACGCAAGTCTATTTAGATTCCTTTGAAAATGAGGTGGTAGATAGCTATGATGAACTAATTATGCTTTGAATATGCCTGAGAAGGGGGGCGACCAATAACAAATTCACCCTTCACTTTTTCCATTTCTTAGAACCTCAATAAGCCCGCTCAGCGGGTTTATTATTGCGTGAATGTTTACGAGCCCCTTCAGGCGTTTGTATTTGCTTTCGGGCACCGTTAAAGCCAGTATGATAAGAAAGGTCTTATATCCCACCACAACCACAATAAGGATCACATACACCGATATTTCAAAGTCTCCGAATTTCATAAGCTCGATTTTAAATACTTCTCGACTTTAAAAGGCGTGGCAAATATACAAATAACCGTTTCAAAACTTGATTTCATTATTGATTGTTAAGAGGCATGAATTGTTTCTCAACTACTTTCCCAGATATGCATAAAAATGCACCATATGTGCACTGTTCTGCACTAAAATTGTGTATATATTCACCATTTATGGTCATTTTTATGGTTTTTTTATTCCGATTAACGGAATACACATAAATAATGAAAAATCGTTAGAAATTAGGCTGTATCAACGATGTCTTTTAAGGGGAAAACCTTAATAGTTGACAGATTTAAATATTGATTTATTCGTTATTTAGGGGAGAGCAAAAAGAGAGCAAGCAAAAAGATAGAACCTAAAATAAGGTCTTGCTTACTATATTCTTTGGTGCCAAAGAAGAGACTTAAAAAGTCGTTTACGAGGCGTTTCATTTTACTTCGATCTTACAAAAAATACTCCTAAAAATGCGGATACAGTGCCTTGGATAAACCATAGAATGTAATTCACAAACTCCATTAATTCTAAGGGTTCTAGAGGCGTGAACGGCTGAATAAAAATTGAAATATTCAATAGTGAAACATGGAGTACTGATGTCCACAAACAAAGACGATAAAGGAAAAGGTTTGCTATTTTTTTTGCCGCATTTGATCTTATAACCCTGGTGTTCTCAACTATTATTACCCCTGTAATTAAGCCGATTGTTGGCAGCACATGAGGCGTCATCCACTGAAATGGTATTTGGTATTCAGAACCATACCTTCCGTTGAGCACTTGGAAAATTAGAACTATTAAGAGTATTAGAGACCCTATGTACCACACTATTGCAATCTGATTTCTTGCTTTGGTATACTCTTTACCCTTCTTACTATCTTGAGCTTGCTGTACCTGTTCTTGGCTCATTTATTAAGTGCTTCTATAACATGGAGTATTTCCGATTCTTTTAAATGGACATCAATCGGAACGGTTGGTCTCGTATTGAAATATGCCGTGTCTTGTGTGTCTAATCTGGTAAATTCATAGATGAAGACTTTCAAGTAGAAGGATGAATTTACGTCAATTCTTGACCTGTTTTGAGGAATGCTCTGGGCATATGCAGGCATATTGTCAAACCCTTGTCTATACTGTGCTAAGTTGTTGTTATTCTTGGCAATCCTTGAAAATTGTTTTCGACCATCTTGACTTACTTGAATGATAAAGAATCGATGATACAGTTTATTCGCATTGGAAAATCGATCAATGAATTTTTCGAACGAAAGAGATGAAAGTTTTAATGGAGCTTTGGTATCTGAATATCTCTCTGGTATATCTAGTCGTTTTCCTTCTTTGTCAAAGCGCTCATCTGCTGTAATTATCGTGAATCCGTCTTCTGTATGAAGAACTCTTGTTCTATCGTATTCAGCTTCTTCTAAATGGTACGAAATATCCTGTTCTAAAGACCAAAAATTAGGATTTATTAAACCCTGGTTTAGTATGATTCTCTTAGATGTAGTGGGCTCAGGTGGTGGGTTGAATAACTGTCTTACTCTCTGTAACGGTGCGTTTTCAAGTAATTCTGTTAGTCTATGGCTCAAAATCTCATAATTAGAAGGATCTCGATAGCTCAATCGAGATATTCTATTTGTTAGCCTATTGATTTGATTGATTTTCATTCGGTCAGCTATATCAATAATAGCCCTCAAAGAGTCCAATTCATATAGAAGGTACTTAGAGGCTTTTCTTAACGAATCGATTTTTTCAAACAACTCATAATTGATGGTGAGGTTATAATCTTTATCAAAACTACTCTCAATCATTAATAAGCTATCAAAGGACTCAAGTTCGTTTAACAAATCACTGTTGATGGATAGGTATTGTCTTCTTAGTTTATTAGTCTTATCAAGCTTATTAGGTCTTATTCCATAACCGGATTTTGTTGGTAAAACTTTATTAATCAGTCGGTTAAGTCTTCTTTCTATATTTAGGCTTAATCGGTTGTGTATGTAGGTACGGTAATTGACTTTTGATGATTCTATCAATGCTCTATGAGCAGTCTTAAGGTTTGAAATTGTATCTAAATACTGTTCTTCTTTATCCTGTTTTAACCTACGCCGCTTCGCTTTGACTAAGGCACTATCGAAAGATAAATGGAGGCTTTCTACCTTATCTGAAAGTGACAGTAATTCCTTACTCCAAGACCGCTCAAGCTGTTTTAATTCGAATTCAATTCTTCTTTTCTCATTATATATACTATCCTTCACATATCTTTTTCTTTGTCTCAAGAAATCCATTTGCCTATTAATTGAAGAATCAAGGTCATTAAGTAGATGATCTGATAAGACTAACAATGAAGTCATATACCGCAAATCAATTGAAATATTACTCTTCGCTATAACATTGGAGGCTATATACTTTATCCGGTTTACTTGGGAGAGATCTCGGTTTTTACACGTAAACACTAAATTGTAAAGCCCAGCCTTACGGAATGTTAGAAAGGTGCCTTCTGATTCCTTACGTTTCTTAACTGATAGGGTCGGCTCAAAAACTGCGGACTCATTATTAAAGGAAACGTAGATGTCTATGTGTTCTGAATGGCTTACGAATACAGTTTCATCTGCATTCGCCTTTAAATCAAAAACTAATACACGATAACCATTTATTCCCTTACCATCTTCGATGAAGTCGAAACTTAATTCTCGCGAGTTATCTTGAGCTCGTAGAGGTTTGTTAATACCAAAAAACAGCGTCACAAACAGCATTAAGCAGAGTTTGGCAAGTTTAGTCTCTTGATTACTTGTAAGGAATTTCATTTCATAATTAAAGTACTAATTATTTGACTAAATCAGATGATTGATAACTGTTCTTCTCCACTTTAAAATAAATTATAGCCCTCTAGTTGTTCGTGTTAATAAGAGAGTGTCTTAACACTCTCAAATGAATATTCATGACCTCTCGCAATCGTTCAAACGCTACGCCCTTCACGAAAAAGAACTCATGCCTAAAACAGTGCAAGAGATTTTTAGAGCGATTAGAGGACTTGACAAATGCTTTGAAGAATTAAAAATAGAAAGTCTCACTATCGCCCATATTAGGCAGTATTTATATGAACAAAAAGAGTCTCGACTTTGGTCGTCAAGAACACTTAGAAACCATCGGCAATACCTCAATACCTTCTTTACCTGGTGCGAGAAAGAAGGGCATATCAAAGAGAACCCGGTAGCGAAAATAGAGCGGCCAAAACTCCCGAAGACCTTACCACGGTTCATTACGAAAGAGCAGTCATATTCTATTCTCTATCATGCAGAATATTACCCTTGGAGGTATAGATTTGAGCGCGTTCGGAATGTGGCCATAATGGCTATGTTTCTTATGACAGGTTTGCGCTTAAATGAGCTTATCAACGTGCAAGTTCAAGACGTGGATTTAAACGCACAGGAAATTCTAGTAAGGAAAGGAAAAGGGAGAAAGGAACGTATTGTACCCATCTACCCTAAGTTAGAGCGAGTACTAAGAACCTATGCAGAAGAAAGGCAAAAGCTTTCAAAACCTACGCCCTGGTTTTTCCACAGTGCCAAATCTGACAAGCGCATGACTGGAAAGACCGTACAGAAAGTGTGTCAGAAAATATCCAAGCAAGCCAAAGTTAAGTTTACCCCTCATATGCTCCGGCATACCTTTGGCCATCTTTCAACGAATGCGGGATTGGGTGTCTACCAGATCAAAGAGATCATGGGACATGCCAACTTGAGTTCAACGGAAATATACCTGTCTGTCTCAAAAGATGCCCTCAAACGATCTATGTACGCGGTAGAGCTACTTTAATAGCTTAAGGGGTGCTTGTGTATCTGTTCCCTGGAATGGCGCATGGAAACAGAAAGGTAAATTGTTGTTGTCTTAATATCTGAGTGACCGAGCATCTTAGAGAGCGCGTAAATCTCACAGCCTCCCTCAAGCATAAGCGTTGCGAAAGTGTGACGAAGCAAATGAGGATAGGCATAGACCCCGCTTTCCTTTTTAAGACGCTCAAAAAGCCTTCGAATGGCCTGGTTACTCATACGCTTATTATGTCTCAGGTTGGCAAAGAAATAGGGCGTAGTCTTGCCCAGCTTTTCCCGCTCTTTCAAATAGGCTTTGAGGAACCCAATAAGCCGATGATTCAGCGGTATGATTCTATCCTTGTCTCCCTTTCCAGAATCTACAAAAAGGGTGTGCTTGTTAAAGTCAACCTGAGAGACTTTCAGATTTAAAAGTTCCTTTCTCCGAATTCCTGTATAGAGGAAAATGCCAATCATGGCCAAGCCTCTGGAACGTTCGAAAGCATAGTGAAATTTGGTGATTTTAAGCCATTCTAAGAGCCGCATGGCTTCTTCTTTACTGAGTGAATGAGGAAGCTGTTTTGGTGCTTTAGGGGTTGGGATTTCCTTTGCTGGATTGGTTGATAGAAATCCCTGATTTTTGCACCATTCCAAAAAGGACTTAATCGTGGTGAGAGTGTTGCGTATGGTATTGGGTGACCAGTTTTTGTTGATCTTGGAGTCTAGTATATAGTTCTCAATGAGTGGTCGAGTCATTTGATACAGCTCTGAAATGTCCGTTCTACGAACAAACTGCTTAAAAACACAAAGTTGGCCTTTGAGGGTATAAGGAGAACGACCAGAAAAGGTCTCAGAATAGTCACAATAGCGATGGTATAAGGCGAGTAAATCGGACATGGATCAACGACACTAGGTTTGAGCACAGGGGTCGTTGAGTGGTTTTCTGAGCCTTCCAAAATCCGATTACGCCTTTCTATGATTGCAATTTGGTACACGAGGAGGGATTCGAACCCCCGACACCCGGTTCCGAAGGAGTCCACCACTTGAGAAAAGTTATTTTTTTGGCTTTCTGAAGCCAGAAATCTTGATTTTAGAAGGTTTTAAAGAGTTTACTTCAACGTACTCCGGTACGTCACAAACTCTATTTATAATCTGTCTTATGTCAAGCTAAAATAGTGGTCGATGAACTCAGAAAATCAGCAAGAGATAAAAGTGCCAACTGGCCTTTTCATCTATATAAAATTGTATCTCATAAGAATGAATAGTTATTCAACCATTCAAAAAATAATGACGAATAATGTAAAATTAATATTAAGTATCAGTTATTATTAAGAAGTAAAATCGAAATCTGCATGGAACCAGTTACTCTCATTTCCTCAGCAATAGCACTTGTTACACCCTATCTCATCAAAAGTGGAGAAAAACTGGCTGAAAAAGCTGGTGAAGGCGTATGGAATTTTCTCAAAAAACCATTTACGAGAAGTGAGCAAGAAGAGCTCTTTATTGAATCACCAACAAGTGAACAACTAGCGACAATTGAATCCAGGCTCCTTGATAGAATAAAGGATAATCCATCCTATATCGAGGAATTGAACGAAATGGTAACAAAAGCCGAAACGAGTTTGAACCAACAAAACATCAATAACCAAGGTACCGTTGAAAAACAGGTTAACATTCAAACTAATACTGGAGATATCAATCTGTAATGGCCCAAGAAGTAAAAAATCAGGGCGAAGTAGATAAGCAGGTTAACGTTGGAAATGTTGAAGGAAGCGTTTACCTCAGTTCTAAGACGAGGTTTGCTAGGCGATTTGAAAAGCTCAATCAAGAAGTAATAAACAACGAGCGCTATGAGGGAGTAATGGACGCTCTCAAATATTATCTAACAAAACTAGATGGTGTTGAGATGTCCGAAAAACTCAATCAAGGAGGTTTCGAAGAAGGAGAAATCATAAAAGCAGCAAGGCGTAAAGAAAAGGTTTCTAAACACTTAGAACGTAACCGCTTTTTTGAATCTGCTCAATGGATAAATAGTCAACTTTTTGCAAAAATTATCATCGAATTTGAAACACATGTAGAAATACCATTGATTAATAATGGGGCTTCGAAGGAAGATGTAATGCAGGCTGTTATTGAAAAAGTAGTAAACCCCGTTCTCCAATTGATTAATGAAGAAGGAGAAAATGATCAGGTGTTGAACTACACGATAGAAGACATTTTGGGGATGGTTTATTTTCTCACTGGTAAGTGCCATATAAACTGGGCGAAGTATGATAATCTATAATCAAGCTTTCGACTTATATCACACAATATTCAGGGTTCTCGTAATCTTGGATAGATTTGAAGAAGGCACTAGGATTGAAATTGACAGAATTCGGATTTGGGATTTTTACCTACTCTTCCCTGATCAGGTGTATTCTTTAAGAATTAAGAGGAAAGAAGAAGAGCTGAGAAACATTAGAAAAAGGTTTATTAATAAGTCCAAAAACCCGTATGAGGGTATTGGCGAAAAAAGAAAGGTTTTTGAAAAGATAATGCCTTATCAAATTGCAGCCCTAAACTGCTTGGCATCCTATGGGATAATCGATAAGTCTTTTTTGAATCAGCAAAGAGTAGTTCTTATAAATAAGAAGCTAATAGAAAACTTCAGAAAAGTTATAGATGAAGTCTCTGATAAAGAAAAGAACATTGTTTCATTGATGACAGGCTTTTTCTTTGGTCTATCTCTTTTCGGTGAGGACGGATTAAAGAATAGAACTGATTTATTAGAAAGTAAATACGATGCAGAATAACCTATTTCTTCAAAGACTTTACATTCTAACAGAGACTGAAGAAGTCGCATATGACGAACCCTTCCATAATGGTGTAAATATTATTAGAGGTGATAATAGTAGTGGAAAGTCAACCATTACTCACTTCATTTTTTACGTCCTGGGTGGAGCGTTTAATGATTTTGTACCTGAAGCAAGAGCATGCTCAAAAGTATACGCGCAGGTAAAAATGAACGAGGCCGTTTTCACCATCAGAAGAAATTTGGTTAAGGATGAAAATGACAATATCAGTGGTCAATCACCACTTTATTTCTTTTGGGGAAATTTAGATGAGGCTTTGAATCCACCTGAAGATAAGATATGGCAAAGATTTGGTTATAATACCCGCGGGACTAATAAGAGTTTCTCAAATGTAATTTTCGACTGTTTGGAGTTACCTATAGTCAAAGGAGATAATAATATTACTATTCATCAACTTCTGAGACTCCTGTACATTGATCAAGAGTCTCCCACTAGTTCTCTTTTTTATTATGAGAATTTTGATAGCCAACTGACCCGTGAGACTGTATCTGATCTATTCCTTGGTGTTTATAACGAAGAACTTTATGAAAAAAAGAGAAGATTAATTGAAGCAGAAAAAGAGTTGAGTTCGGTCAAAGCAGATATTCGAGCTACAAGCCACTTCTTCCCTGATCCCCTTTCATTGAAACCAGAGCATTTGCTAACGTCTATTGAGAATAGTGAACGTGAGATATCAGGAATTCAAGGCGAGATTGTTGCAATAAGACAAAAAGACAAAGAGATACAGTATGAAGCAAAATCAAGCCTAAATTTTCAAAAGCTCAATAGTGACGCTATAAAGAAAAGAGCGTATGTACGAAAACTAGAGGATGAAGTAATTCGCCTTGAAAATGAAATTGAAGATTCGATTTTTTTTGTTGACCGTCTCGAAAAGAAGATAGGTGATTTGAGAAATTCAATTCACACCAGAGAAATTTTAGGCGGACTCCCATTAGAGTTATGCCCAGAATGTCTCACTCCGATTACACCCAATGAAGACGAATCAAAATGTAAACTTTGTAAGGAGCCAATAGATAAGTCCTTTGGTGTAGTCCAAGCTAGAAGAATGGAGCTTGAGATCGGTTTTCAGATCAAAGAATCCCAGAAGCTTTTAGGATTGAACCGCGAGTCTTTAAGAGAACGAAGAGCAACATTCAAAGCAGAAAAAGGAAAACTGCATGACTTACAAGTTCAAGTCAATGACGCACTATCTGACGTAAAGTCTTACAGTGAAGAAATAATTGATGAACTGAACAGTAAGAAAGGCTTTCTTGAAGGTGAGATTCTACAGTTCCGAACTATGCTTGAAAAGGCCGAGCTATATGCCGCTAGGATAAGACTAAAGGAAGAATTAGAATCAGAGGTAAATGCTTTGAAAGCATACGTTAATAGAACGGAAGCTGATCAAATGCAGCTCAAACAGACGATAAACGAAAAGATCAGAGAAGAAGGAGTTTATCTTTTGAATAATGATTTAGATAGACAAGATGAATTCAAAAATGCTGATGATTTTTCAATTGACTTCTCAAACAACATAGCATTTCTATCTAGTAAGTTTTCTAAGTATTCTGCTAGTTCAAATTTTTACCTTAAGGTTTCAGCAAGATTTGCCCTATTCCTAGCATCCTTAAAGATAGAGAAGATGAGGTTTCCAAGGTTTGTCTTTGCTGACAATATGGAAGACAAAGGAATTGAAATGAAAAGAGCCCAAAATCTTCAAAAACTGTTAATTGATCGTGTTAAAGAATATGATGTAGATTCATATCAGATGATCTATACTACTTCATACATTACGGACGAGTTAAACAAAAGTGATTTAGTAGTAGGCGAATATTATACTAAGGACAATCACAGTTTAAAGAACGTATAGTGATAGGTGACTAACACTGAAATAAGCCTAAGACTATCAATATAAATAACTGATTCACTCAGAGTTGTATTTCAATTGATCAAGAGTATCATAACAGTACTTCTTCTTTCCAGTGTTATTACTCTCCATTAGAATTATCGTTCTTCCTAGGTAATTTCGGCAAGAAACTTTGAAACCAAAGAAACACCTCTTTATACTTTCCTCTAAACATGAGGATAATCACACATGCAGTTAGTGCTACCTGCCACCATTCCCAAGTCGTAAGGTCAAGTTTGAAAACGAACTCCATCATAACTTTGCCATTTAAATCAACAATTTTGCCTTTGCTGATGACTAAAGTTTTAGAGTTCAATCAAAAGAAAAGACGCGAATAAAAGTTTCTTGTATACTTCTATTCGCGCCTCAATACGCAAAGATAATTCTTATAAAATTGACTGTCAAATAGTTGTGCAAACCTTGCACAGGAAATTCTGGTTCAATTCTAGGTAAGCAGTCTTAATAATGCGTTTTAATACCGTTTTAAACCTGATTAGTTGATAATTATCTTGGCGAGGCATTCCAGAAAAAATATCAAAATTGTTGAGTATCAGTATTTATATCTTTCCACACCTTATTCTTTGTTTGGTAGGTTTGATTTGTGGGCAATAAGGCTGTTAGATGGGTTTAATATGAAAGAACGTCATTGAGAGTCCTTGTTATCATCTTCATTCCTCTTTGGCAGACGAGGCAGGAATGACTGAAACCAATGAAACACCTCTTTATACTTTCCTCTAAACATGAGGATTATTAAGCAAGCCGTTATTGCTATCTGCCACCATTCCCAAGTAGTAAGGTCGAATTTGAAATTGAACTCCATCATATCTCTACTGCTTTAATTCAACAATTTGCCTTTGCTGTTGATTAAAGCTTTAGAGTTCAATCAAAAGAAAAGGACGCGAATAAAAAGTGCTTCTTTACTTTTATCCGCGTCCTATGCTAGAAAGATAAAAATACAAAACCGTTAACGCAAATTGATAAAACAATTTAGTTTTGCACTCTTTTACCAACGCCCTTAATTGGTTTTTGAGATAGATTCTTCTGTTTATATTGTCTGATATATATATCTAGATGTCAGCGCTTTAAAAAAAATATAGCAGTTTAGACATGGTTTTTTATCCGTAAATAATAAATCTATTTGGGTTTGGATTTTTTCGTAAAAGACATTAATGGGGATAATGAATTAAATGCTTTCGGAGTAAAGGTCATGTGTTGAAAAGCAATATAAAGATGTGCGTGTTCGATTAATTCTTTCGGAAAATGTTAAAGAAGTCTTTTAAGGGGATTTTAGGCAAAACGCCCCGATAAAATCTACCTTGGTCCAGTAGTTTCTTTCTTGGTAAGAAGGCAAAGAATATAACCAGGAAAACAACTGTGCTGCAAATTAGAAGAGTTCGAAGGACGGAGGGGTCAATATAGAGGTCGGAAAACTGCATTACTCACTAGCTAATATTTTGATATCAGATGAAGCCATTTTCCATTACCAAATAATGAAAATCTCGTGAATCTCAATTAGAGAATACGAATCCGATTAATTATTGCTATAAGCTATTACAGTATTTTCTTAATCTGTCTATACGTCTTTTAGTCTAGGAGTACATACTTAGGCTTCGAAGTATTAAGTACTCAAAAAAACATTCGTTGTGTATATCAGAGTCCCCAACGTTTTGTGGACTCCACATGAATGTCTGAATTCTCATTTACGATTATGAATTGAAAATGTTGCCTTTCTTGAATCGGGTTGACTGATCAGAAGACAATCAAAACTCTTATCTTTACCTAAAACCCATTGCCTATAGAAAGCAGATAGCACAGAAATACATACAAGTGAACGAATAGCGTTACGCTTACAACCTGAAAGACGAATCCACCACAAATCATCAAGCACAGGGAAGTAAGCAGTCAACGCGACCCTATGGGTTGTGGAAACTGCTTTATTGAAATGTGCGTGGGCGTGGTGGCCCTGTCTTTCATTAGTGAGGTGGCTCCGCAGCCCTATTTTTTACTTCCTATTTCATCTTATTTCAAAAACACCCTGGAAGAGCTACAAGGGTACATGCATTCACTTCATGAAAGTTTTAATAGTATTCGCCTGTTTGGCTTTTGCTTTGACCTCGTTGCCTTTGGAGAGCAAAGAAATTCCAGATCATCATAGTCATTCAACATTCCCAATTAACCCCTCCATAGGTCAATTTCACTATGAAACTTCGAATCATTCTTTGTACCGCTATGATGGTAAAGAATGGACGAAACGGCTCTTTGAGCATACACTAAGCCAGACATTCTCAGAGCCCGTGATAATTGCCGGAGGAACTGAAGAAGACATCGCTAATGACGTGGCCACAGATCAAGAGGGGAACATATACATATTAGGTACATTTAGAGGAGAAGCTACTTTTGGAACAGAAACTATTGAGGCTGGAACTGTCATAGATTCCTTCATTTGGAAGATTAACAAACAAGGAGTTCATCAATGGGTGATGAGTCCTACAGCTTCAGACTTTGGGAATGTGGTTCAAGCTAGAACCATCACAATAGATCATGACGGAAACATTATCGTAGCAGGTAACTTTAGCCGTAGGATTACTTTTGGATCAACAACACTTTCATTAATTCATTCACCAAATGGTACTGGCGGGGTGAATGACAATGATATATTCATTTGGAAATTAAATGTCGATGGGGAACATGTGTGGGCGAAAAGCATAGGCTCTTCGAGCTTTGATTTTGTCACTGATATAGAAGTAGATTCCAATGGCAACGGTTACATCGTTGGTTCGTTTTGGGGTGGTAACTTGGTTTTAGGCAACTCCAACCTTGAAAAAGCTAGCGATGAAGATGCGTTCATTTGGAAATTCGATTCTAGTGGTGAGCATATTTGGGCTGCTGGCGGAGGTGGAGTGAGTGAAGAATCTTTGGGAAGTGACTTTGCAAATGCCATAGCAATTGACGAGACGAATAGCAGCATTTATATAACAGGTCGTTGCAATACGAAAAGAGCAGTATTTGGAGGAATTGATGTCAATTTTCCAACTATTGGTACAGCCTACATATGGAAACTAGATATTGACGGAAATCATCAATGGATAGTTGGCCATGAGGCAGTAGACATGGGAATGTCTTCAGGACAAGCCATTACCCACGATAAGGAAGGGAACATTTACAACACTGGTTTTATAATGGGAGATCAGATTATAGGCACGGAAGAAGTATCGACAGAAGGCTTTATTAACTCTGTACTCTATGTATGGAAATTAAGTAGCGATGGTGAACATCGTTGGGTTAAAACAGGCGGTGGAATTCAATCCAATTCACCGAATGAAATCTTACTCGACAGCCACGGTGATATTTATGTGTCAGGGTCTTTCACAAGCTCGATAGATGACGGTAGGTCGTTTTTTGGTGGGCATGAGTTCAATAAAGCTTCCGCCTCATTTGTTTGGAAAATCAATGACCAAGGGGAACATATCTGGGTTGAATTAGCCAGAGGAAACAGAACCCGAACTACAGGAATGGTGATTGATCAGAATGATAATATCTATTTGTCGGGTTATTTGGAGTTCTTATCATCTTTTGGTGAATTTCGATATGATCCACCAACACCCGGAAACAGGGATATCTTTGTTTGGAATTTGGCAAATGTTTTCCACTCTCAACCCGAATTAGAGTTTTCGAGCCAAAACCTTGATTTTGGAGTCGTGGAAAACGGTACATCTAAGGAACTTTCGGTTACTATTGCAAACAATGGCACGGCTGCTTTGGAAATTGAGTCGATTGAAATTATTTCAGAGCAAGACCAAGATCAATTCTCTTTTGCTTCCTCAGAGGACTTAATTCTAACAGAAGAGAATCAGGAATTGACCATTGATTTTACGCCCACAACATGGGGCGATAAATCAGCTATTTTGAGGATACATTCAAGAGACTCCGAAAGTCGTTATGACATAAACTTAGCTGGTGAAGGAGCTAACGTGACCTCCATTGATCAAGACAGAAAGCCAAGAGTCGGGCTTTATCCTAATCCTGCACGTTCAGAGCTACATATAGTTTTTGATAATCCGTCTAAAGCGCCTGATCAGATTATCCTCACGAATATGAATGGAAAGGAAGTATCAACTTTTGATGGCTCAGATTTAAAGGTCATTAATAATGAATATCACCTTTCTATCAGTAATCTACTTTCAGGAACCTACCTTGTTTATGGTGTTACTGATGGAGTAAAAACACTCATTGACAGGCTTATTGTTCAATAGGGTTTGACGGCTTAAAATGCTTTAGTCTTTTTCTCAGGGTTGAACAGTTTTTCTTCTTGACTTGTATGAAGCACTGCAAGCACGTAAGCTTCTTTATCAATTAGCTCATAAAACAGTTTCACAGAGAATAAATTGATAGGGGCCATTCTGATATTTTCCTCTTTCAAAGGAAATGACTTCGGGTGGACTCGAATTCTTTCAGAGAAATCACTCAAAGCATTTAGGAATAATTTCGATAATTCTGAATCAATTTGACGGTAATACTCCGCCATATAATCAATTTCTTTTTGGGCCTTTTTTGTAATAATAACCCTAAGCATATTTCCGGTTTAGTGAATCAAGAAACTCGCTAAAAGGCATTCCGTCATCAGGATTCTTTTTGGCCTCTTCAGAACGCTCTCGAAGCATAGCTTTTTGCTCGTCTGTTAACTCAAAGCCGTCTTGCGGCATGAGATTTAAAGCAATTTGAAATTCTTCAATATCCTTGAAGTGTGTTTTTGGGAGATTCGGTGGGTTATCGAAAGTTATGGTTACCATACCCTGAGCATACCCAGGGCATGGAAAACCGCAACTTAAAATTCTGTGAAGGCTTAACCGCTACGCCTATCATAGACGCGCCTGAAAAGCTCCGATAAGACATCAAAAAGGAATTGTAAAACCTTCAGAATGGTTAAGGCCAACCATTTGATAATCCACCAAAGGAGCTTTAAGATAGGCACGGCTAATTCAAAGAGTCCTTTGAATATCGCACTTATGCCAGTTGCTAATTTTCTTACACCAGCTCGTGAGCCAATGACACCCGTTAAAACAAGCTGCATCACTTTCCCAAGAATAAAAAGGAAAGCGAGGAGCATTAAAAGTCCTTCAAGCTTCGAGGACATAATACCTAGTATCATGTTTGACCTCCTTTCTTTACAAGGGCTCTCATGATCAGAGGAGGGGTTTATATTCTTTTTCATCCTGGTTCCACCAAAGAGGACTCCGCAAAAGCTGTCCAGCTTCCACCCGTTCATAAGTCGTAAACAGGAAAAGCCCTAAACGCTCATCTAAGTGACTTTCTAGGTTCTGGGACATAGTGGTGACCGATGTTTCTTTCTCGGTAATGGTGAGCACCTGAAAGGCCATAGCGGATGTATCTAAATACTTCTTCCAGCATTCAGAATTCATCAGCTTTTCATACTTCAGAAATTTAGCCACCAAAGAGCCATCCGGGATAAAAGCATTTTGTCCTCCTATGGTTTCTGTTCCGCAGTCTATCTCCACAAAATAAACCGCTTCATTGCCTGTCTTCTGACTTTGCAGCACTACGGTAATATCTGGGATGATAGAAAAGCCGTCATGCTGAATGAGGGTTTCAAAAGTCCTCTTGCCGTATACTTCAGCTTGCCGGGCTTCCGTCTTAAGGATTTTGATACTTAGACCAGAAAAAGAAAACAGCTCATCATCAAGCTGAATCAAGAAATCAATCAAGCGTTTGCGGTGGTAGTAATGGTTCCCTGATTGTATCGGCTTAGAAACAACGCTGAAAGACATTTCCTGATTTCTCACCTGTAATTCCTGCTCTACGGCTTTGCCTCCTTGTGAAGTCAAATAACAGACTTTGCCAAGGTTCCTGGTCTTCAGGGTCAGGGGCAGGAAATCCGATTTAATTAGCCCTTTATCTGCGATTTGCTTCAAGTGCATTTGGGTATTTCTGAGCGTCTTATCCTGAAAGAATAAGTTGTGTATCTGAGTCGTGCATAAATACTTATAGCGAGCTAATGCGATAAGTATTTCTATATGGGTAGAAGAGACAGTCATACGAGCTTTTGGATTTTAGTTCCTGTTTGTTTCTCCTGGCTTTGTTGAGGTTTTTGGCCTAGCTCTTCAGCTCCCTTTTTGTAGTACTTTTTTACCTGTTCTTGAAGCTTGTTTTTGTAGGCTTCATCAGAGAGATAGGAAGGGTTCCTTTTGCCTTTCTTGCGAATGAGGAAGTCAAAGAACTGTACCACCTTTGGCCGATGGCCACTGATGGAAACGGCAAACTTTCCGGAACGGAGATTGGAAATAGAAGCTATATCTATGCCCATTTCCCGGCTCATTATTTTGGAATCCTTTGCGCTTACAGAACTACATGCCTTTATTGAAGTATTTGCCAGTATGCTTGCCCTGACTCTGGGGGCGTGATTCCATTGTTCTAAATACTGATTTGCCATTGTGAGATGTAGACCATATTTGCGGCCCTCACTGAGTATTTTATCCATGCGTTCGCTTACAAAATTATGTGCCTCGTCTATGTAGACAAAAATACTCCTGCGCTTCTCTTTACTCAGTTTTTGACGTTGCAGGGCATGGGTCGTCAGCTCCGATAAAATGAAGCATCCAATGATTTTTGACCCTTGTTCACCCAAAGCACCAGAAGAAAGGTTGAGGAGCACTGTTTTACCTGCATCTAAGAGCTTTTTAAGGTTAAAGCTCGACTGCTTGGCAAGAAGGATTTGAGAGACGTTATAATTAGCTGCTACGGCATTAGAGAAGCGAGTTAATACGGCTTGCTTCGTAGCATCGAAATAAGAGCTTCTAAATTCGTGCTGGAAGAATTTCACTATCTCAGGAGAAGGGTATTTCTGGCCGAGTATTTCCAGCGGTTCGGAAGTATCTAACCGCATGAAATCTAAGAAGTCCGTAAAAGTTGCTCCTGGCTTATTAAGAAGCACCGGCAAACAGTTAGATATAAGCCGTTCCATAGGGTGGGTGAATTCTGCACCCATAATGGTATTAAAGGCCGCTTTTAGTTCCTCTGTACGTAGTGAGATATGCCCTAAACGCTTGGATAGATTTGTGTACTTATGATAGTCGTTTTGTAGTGGGTTGTAGGTTGGGAATATACCTTGCCCAGCAAAATCTGCAGAGATATAAACCGTGTTAGAATCGCCACATTTGAACGAATTACACTGTCGTGCTAGATCTCCGTGCGGGTCTATCAGAATGCACCCTGACGGGCTTTGAATATCATTGTAAATAAACTGTGCTAGAAGCTCGCTTTTGCCTCCTCCGGTCTGACTGAGTACATAGCACCCGCGCTGCCTGGCTGGGAAGGGGAGAAGCTTTCTAAAAGCAGGAATGAATAGGAGTCTTTGCAAGGCTTTTGAAAGCCAGTTTTTGCGTATGAAAGGAACAGACTGTTTCGTCTTTTTCCGTGTATGAAATAACATGAAATATAATCTTTTGAGTGAAGTCATGGCTGGATAGTATGGCCATTTCGATATTGCCGGAAATCTGATTTTAAAAGCTCGTCTTGTACTGCGTATAAAGCTGCGTTTCTCACTTCGTTCCTTGCTTCAAGCAAACGAAGGAGGAAAAAACTAAAAACATGCTAATAGATTCAGAAAACGGCATAAATGGTGAGTAGTCTCACCCGAATAACCCCCGATCTACGTTCGTTTCTCGAAGGTTCATTATTAGTCCTGGCAGCACCCTTCAATTCATCCAAACCCAACAGCCCAAAACCTATCTCTCCCGCTGGTCGCTCTTGTTCTGCGCGCGGGCTTGATTCATTATATTTTTAAAGTATTTATATACTTTTGAGCGAAAAAACGGGTCGTTTTGGGTCAAAATTCGGGGTAATTTCGCCCTGAATTTTGACCTTTTTGTGTGATTTATTTACGTTTTGTAGACTCTATGTATTCATAGAGTTCAACAAGTTTAAAAAGCCTATTTGAACCTTTCTTTCCATAAACATTTATAACCCCTGAAACAACGAGATAATGGAGGCTTGTTTTCTTGATAGAAAGCACTTTCATAGCTTTCTCGCTGTCGCAATAAGGGCTATTAAAAAGCCCCGGGTTTTGTGCGAGAAGTTCATCAAGTTTTTTACTCACTCTCTTGTCTACAATGGCGTTTATCTGCTCGACATCAAACCTTTGTAAAGCTGGTCTATCTTCTTTAGTAAAATCTCTCATGACTACTGAAATTTAAGGTTAGAAGATGAAAGACCGACCGAACTAAAAACCTCACCCCAATACGCAGGTAAAAACCGGAACACTTTCCGATTGTCCATGTCTTGTACTGGAAGAAAAACAGATACGGAAACGTCCTTTAGAAAATGGCTTTTCAGCTCGTAAGTATCGGCTGTTTTTTTTGCGTCTACGCGTCCTAAATTGCGTGCTTGCTCTAAAGTGGAAAACTTTGTGTTTGCAAGAGCGCGAACGTTAGACGCTTCTATCATATCGCTGAAATAGGCTACGTTCAAAGAACCGTACTCTTGTTTCCAACTCTGTAAAAGGCTTAATGTGCTGAGTATGTAGGTAGCGGGGCGGTCTGGCTTATATGCCAGTGCTTTTTCCACAACCAATTCCGTAAAATAGGCACGTTCCTCTTCGATTGCATCCAAAAGGCGTTCACGTTCAAAGTCTAGTTCTGAACCCACTAAGGCTGTTTCGTCCAACTTTGGGGCTTCAAACTTGAAAACACGCTTGTTACTTACAGAACTGCTGTTTTCGTAGATATATGAAAGAATGACAATAGAGCCGTCTATCTGTGCCGCGTTCCAAACGGTTTCGAGTAGATTTTCCCGCTTGCTATCTAATACACTGCTGTCATCTACTGATGACGCGGAATTATCTATAAATATGACCGTTGTTTTTGTTTCTGTTTGGGCTTGTAAGCCCAAACAGAAAACTAAAAATATCAGTATTAATATCTTTTTCATTATTCAAGTATTTTGGTTGTTAAAGCTCGGACGACTTGCCAGAGTGATTTTTTGAGTCAATGATTTTTTGAATCTCTGACTCAGTTAAAGGGTTCGAAATCATTTCCTCGTAGTATCCGAGTCTTCCCAGGTTTCTAATAATGATTCGTGCGGTAGGACGAAGCGTTTTTAAGGCTCTACGCCTCTTTTCGTGCCGCTGCTGTATAACGAGCAGTTTCTTAATATTCCGCTTAATCTTGCGCTCTAATAAGTAGGCACGGAATGTGAACATAAAAACTACGTGAAGCACTCCAACCATGAAGGGTAGGAACAGCCCCTGAAACACGTACAAAGAGACTAACGCCCATTCGTATTTACGTTCGGGGAACTTTAATACTGGAGCTTCGGCCCGTTCTTTGGCCGTCCGATACCCTTTTTTGGCTTTTGGTTGCTCTTGTCTCTGTCTGCGCAGTTCGTTGTCTATTCTCTCATTGTCATAAGAAACTATGCTGAGGCTTACACTGTAGCCGAGCATGAATACAAACATGAGATAAAAAGCAACGGGCAAATGCTTCCAAGAACTACGAACCGAACCTTTGAGCCATTCTCTAATGTCCTTCTTAAAGAAGAACATGACACACGAGCTAACCGCCAAAGGAAGGCCGAGAAACTTCCATAAAGATTCATTTGGGACCTTATAGGCTTCTTGCACATTGCGGAGCACACCCGTGATTTCTGCGAGTGAAACCACTCCTAAAATCAGAGCAATGAAAAGGAGCATTTTAGGCCCATAGTTAGGGGTTAGATTCTCCTCGTCTTCTGCTCCGGTACTATTAAGGGTAACGCCCGGTAAAGCCTTTACATCGGTTGCGGACTTATCCTCGAAATATTCGCTGACAAACTTGTCTCCCCGATGGTCGGCATTGCCTCCATGATGGTCTGACATGATGTCTCGTTTTATCTCACCGGATTGGTCTTTCTCCCGGTGTACGGCTTTGCGTTCGCGACTTTCTGGTACGTCTAAAGGCGTATCTTTGACCGTATCTGAAGCCGTTAGAGAAGGAAAAGAACCAAGGTTTTGCGCTTCCTTTTTCTTTTTGGCCTTCTCCTTTTTGAGCTTGAGCTTTTCCCGACCGTGCAGTTTGTTAAGCCGCTTGATATCGGTTTTAGTCTGGTTAAGGGTAGAATCAAACTCGTTTTCGTCCTGCTTAAGGCCGGATATCAAGTTTTCTTCAACACTATTGAAATACGCATTGGCTGCGTAAAGCTCTGCGATCTTCTTAATATCGAGAGAGCCTTTTAAACCTGTACTTTCGCGTATGCTCTCATGGTCAACCTCAATGCGTGAGGCTGTCTGTTGGCGTTGCGTCCGAATGAGCCGTTTGTCTCTTTTGACAAGCGAGTCTTTCGAGGTACATAGCCTCTTAGTGAACGCGTAAATTCGTTGCTTTCTAATAAGCATAATTTCAAAATTTCTGTGTAACAATCGCCACTCGTAATCCCTGCGGTAAAGCCCCGCACACGGTGGCGCGGGACTTCTCACACTGCAATTGAATGTGCTGTGGACGTGGTGGTTCTTTTAGGAAAGACTAGCGCGGAAATTGCGGTAATCCAGTTTTATGACGCGTGAGGGCTGTTTTTCGCAAGAAAGTTTAGGCAATACGCGGCAACCTGCCCGATTTTGGAAATCGGGCTCTTTCTGGTTGACTTTCCTCTTAAGATTTGATTTACTATTGGGTGGGAAGTGAGAATTCACTACCTTACTCAATACCCTTTGCAATCTTACTAGGGACAGCAAATGGCTTGAATCAAACCTTAGACTCGTGGGAGCCAAGGAAAATCTTGGACTCAATCTGTTCGCAGATTGAGTCCTTTCTTTTTGACTACTTAGTTTGATTCTTTCAAAGGGGGATCGTTTAAGTTTAACTGAATACTCAAATGTGGAGAATGATTTTTACCGCGCAAGGAAGAAGTCAGGTAGGACTTAAGTAGAACTCAGGAAATGGATTAAATTAATCAAAAGAACATCGTCCTTTTTTGATAAAGTTTGGTTCTTCACTCAATGATCCATGTTCAAAAAGTCTTTTCATACTTATGTTAGACTCTGTTTTGTACCTTTGTCTTTCTCTCTCTTTTTCTATAACAATATCATGACCTTGTCGGTCAATGGGTTCTTCATAGTACTGTTGATCAATTTGACTCAGGTCACGTATCAATACCATTTCCCTTTCTTTCAGATCATAAAATCTTTGCACAGGGTGAAGTCCGTAATATTCGAGTTCACCATTACCGAACATATATTTTCTAAAATCAAGGATTTTGCTCAATTGATATCTGGTATAATCGATAACCTCAGAGCCAAGCATTTCTTCAAGGTCATCAAGAATCAATGCTTCACCCTCGAAGGTGCTAAGTCCTGACTCGCGATTAGGTACGTAAACTATTCGGTCTTCAATGTTTTTTATCCTCATTTAAATATACAATATTGATATATTGATTTTTGTCAAATGAAGAAATCTGATATTCACGATGGGTTTAAGGCGATGGTAAGTCTTCTTTCTGAAAAAGGAGAATACTTGAAAGATTGGGAAAGGTTGGTTAATAGTGCTGAAAACATGATTGTCCTGAGAAAGACTCGAATTGATGGATTAGATCATAAAAGCCCAGCTTATATAAAAGAATTGAATTCTGTTTTCGAGGATTATCTAAGTCCTAAGTACTTCGTGTTTTATAAACGTGAATCTGAGACAAAGAATATTTATCAATTGTTGAAAGATATGAAGCTAGTTCGTTCATATAAAACAGTGGAGGTGGATGTGAGTATGCTAGGGAATGAATTATCAAGGACTAATATCGATGATGAAAAGCTTGATTTTTATGCAATAATACTAGGCTTTGCGGGGTATAAAGATGGTTTGAAATTCCACTTTGATTTACAAGCGAAAGAACAAGTACTAAAGAAACAAAATGGAAAAGATGAAGATTGGGTAGTTAGCAGAGCTGACAAAGTAACATCCTTAAGTAAAACTGGGGAGTCGTTTGTAGAGTACCATGCTAAATCTGAGGATGCTGAAAATTTAGTGGTACCCTCTAAGCAAATGGATTGGGAGACCATGGCAGATGAATTGTCAGAAAGTGCAAGTGGTAGGTCATGGAGAAAAACCAAGCATCAAGCGGTCGAAATTCTATTAAAAGCAATTAATTCTAGACCTGAAGACACATCTCTAGTAATAAAATTAGGTGATCTTTTGGATAGTATACGATTTGACGAATCTCTGCATTATCCTTTGGCAAATAGGGATAAAACCGAAGAGTATTTTCGTCTGTATTTGGAACAACTAAAACGAAAAAGAGGGAGTTCAAGTGAAAATTTTGCGGTAGGTAATATATGGTTCTTATTAGCCTTGGAGGAGAATGACTCTGTTACAAAAATAGAGTACTGTAGTTATGCTCTGTCATTTTGTGAGTTAATCTATCAAACTGAACCAGGAAATACTGAAGCCCGAGGGTTAGAGCATAGAGTTTATGGACACTTAAGGTATTTAAAACAAGGTAATAAGGTTAAAAATGATGCCCTTGATAAGTTAATCTCATTCTATGAAAAAAGGTGTAATGCGAGCCCAACAGCCAATATCTACATTAGATTAGGGGAGCTTATTTTAGATAAACTATCTCTTACCGAAACTCATGAAGACAATAAAGATTTGATCACTAAGGTGTTTACGTACTACCAAATCGCTTTTAAGGATTATGACGAAAACATGTCAATAGAAAGTGTTAGTTCATTGGGGAAGTTAATTTTGGCTTTAGCTCATAAAGCTAAAAACCTTTATTATATCAACGCAGCAATAGAATGGGGCGACAAGAGCATTGGTTATTATGATTCAGAACCCAATCTATTGTGTTATTTAGGACATTGCTGGAGTATAATCGCAAGATCAAAGAATTCATTAAGTGCTGCTGAGAAGGCTCGCTTTTACTTCAAAATGTATTGGAAAAGCCTCTATAAACCAACTCTTTTTTCTAATGTATACTGGCCTCGTGGTGAAATAATTTTCATAACAGATGTACCCGGTCCGTATAGAAATTCAATCAACTGGAAATCTTGGGAAGATATTAAGTGGATAATCAGAGCCTATTTTCAAACAAGTCGTTTTCTGTACACACTATACAAGTTAATTTCTAAACTGAAAAAGACATGAATCGATAAATATCCAGTCTTATGGTTGTATTTGCATCAGTATGATGTGGTGTAAAGAAAAGAAGTATTCAATTAGGACAACTTCAAACTGCTTCTTATGTAGAGAAGAGAAGCTGAATAAATATAAAATCTAGTCAATAAAGGAGAGTATGACACAAATATCCCTGGCCGAAACAGCCCCGAAAAAAAGTCAAAAAAACTTCGTTGTACTTATCTAAGGCCATTTGAGGTCGTTTTTCGTTTACGAATTGTTTACAAATGGCCAAAAACAAAAAGAGGTTTACGAAATTTTCATTCGTAAACCTCTAACAATCAGTAGATTGATTTGCGGAACGGACGGGACTCGAACCCGCGACCTCCTGCGTGACAGGCAGGCATTCTAACCAACTGAACTACCGCTCCAATATTTTTAAATTCTTCCCTTTCGTTTAAGGTGATGCAAAAGTAGTACGCTTCTTCTGATTTGCAAACAGCTACCTCAAAAAAGTTCATCTTTTTAATTCGTATTTCTTCTGCCTCGGTGTGTGATAAGAATCATATGGGCCGATGACCCGAGTCATATTAATTCTTTAGACTCTGATCTAACTTGAGAGTGATAAGATAAAGGATTGATTACAAACTATTTAAAACAACACGGTCATGAACAGAGACAGAAACCCGAGATGGCGCAGCATCAAAAGCGGACCATTTCACAGAATAGGAGATACCTACGGACATTTTTTCAATACCGAACATTTTTTAGGTCGCAGTGCATTTGATAAACCATGGCTGGCCCCCGAACCAGCAGCCAATTTGGGCAAGAATAAAGTGCACTACTTTATAGAGGTGGCTTTGCCAGGCTATGAAAAACAAGAAATAGACCTGGCATTGAAAGATGACATTCTGATTGTAACGGCTGAGAAAACTGAGGACTTCAAAGATGAATACCTTGCAAGGGAAATTCACTTTGATACTATTGTGCGCCACTTTGAATTAGACGATGAGGTGGATCAGGAGAATATTGAAGCAAAATTTGAAAATGGTCTACTGAGAATCACTCTGCCACACAACGGTACGGAGCATCTCACTCAGTCGAAAAAGGTAGTGATTGGTTGATGATCATACCATCAGCCATTTCAATAATACGGTCTGTTTTATTGGCAAAATCCAGGTCATGGGTAACCACGAGTAGGGAAAGCTGCTTTTCCTGACAGAGCTCCTTTAGAATATCGAATACGACATTTGAATTATGACTGTCCAGGTTGCCGGTGGGTTCATCGCCCATAATAATGGAAGGCTCATTTATCAAAGCCCTGGCTATGGCAACACGCTGCTTTTCTCCACCAGATATTCGCGAAGCTCTTTGAGTAGCCAGGTGCTCTATCCCCAATAGGGAGAGGTTTTCTATCGCGTCTTCTCTGATTTGCTCGGTATTTTTCAGTCCAAGTTTTTTAGCCGGTAGCATCACATTTTCCAGCACACTGAATTCGGGCAGCAGATAATGAAACTGGAACACAAAGCCAATCTCAGCATTGCGTACATAGGCCAGCTCTTTGCCCGGTTTACCTGTGACAAGCGATCCGTTGAGGTACAACTCGCCCTCGTACTGTGTATCCATGGTAGAGAGTATGTAGAGCAGGGTAGATTTGCCACAGCCCGACTTACCCATAATAGATACAAACTCGCCTTTTTTCACTTTGAAATTCAAGTCTTTCAAAACGTGAAATCGCACAGGCTCAGTGAAGTACTTATTAATGGCCCTCGCCTCAAGAATATATTGTTTCTCAATACTCATTGGCCTCTGATAATGTCTACAGGGTCTATCTTGCGAGCTTTGCTGGCAGGCAAATAACCTGCAAAAAAAGTAGCGAAAAGGGCAAAAATGATCCCGATTAGGTAAAAATTGGGGTCGTGGTTAACCGGAAAGGTTTTCAAAGTGGGTAGGGCATCCACTTCAAAGGGGACCTGGTCTATGAGGTGGGCAAGGCCCGAACCGATAAGCAACCCTAAAGCACCACCAATGATGCCAATAAGCATGGCTTGACTGATGAAGATATATTTGACATCATTACCTGAAAAACCAGTAGCCTTGAGGATGGCAATGTCATTCATTTTTTCATAAATCATCATGTTCAGAATATTGTAGATGCCAAAGCCTGCCACAATCAGGAGGGTGATGGAGACCGCATAGGTGATCAGGTTACGTATGTCGGTTCCGGCTTCAAATTGGGCATTGGCTGTTTTAATATCCAGGGCCGTGATATCAAGCGATTCCGATAGGGCGGAGGCCATACCTGGCGCTTCTTCAATGTCGTAAAGCTTTAAATTGAGGTCGGTGATATAATGCTTGCCTTCTCCCTGCAAGCGCTGAGCAGTAGACAGGTTCACATAGCTTTGCACATTGTCAATATCGGCCAGGCCACTTTGGTAGAGCCCTACAATTTTTAAGGGGAAGATGGCTCCGTTTGAAGACCTGATCTGGATGCGGTCACCAATCTTGAGCGAGAGCTTATCTGCAACACCGGCACCCAAAATAATGGCATTGATGTTTCGGGCCAGGCTACTGGCACTGCCTTCGACAATGTAGTCGTTGAGGTTAAACAACCTGACTTCATCCAGGACATTGGTGCCATTCACTATGCCATTGAGGTGAATAGATCCAGCCAGATAATGCACACTGGATTGTACCTGGGGAATGACACCGCGTACCCTCGGGTCATTTTTTAGCTGATTCATAATGGGCAATGCATTGTGAATGCGCTGCAGGCTACGTTTAGGCTTTACCGACCTTACCAGGTTAAAGCTCTCCGAAAACTCGTCCAGAAGTTCAACCGGCTGCTGCTCACTTGGAGCAATTTCGTTGTAGAGCCTGATGTGCGGTGTACGGTTCAGAATAAGGCCGTCTAAGAGCCCATTGAGGCCCGTCATAAAGCTGGCCAGGGTAATGAAGGTGCCAATGCCAAAAGTGACGCCCAAAGCAGCTATGGCCGACTGCTTCTTCCTTGAAAGCAGATGCGTTTTAGAAATACCGAGTATTACTGACCAATTCATTTGCCTGGGAGATAAAGTGCTGTGTTTTCATCGATGCCCCTAAGCACCTCAATCCGATCAAGGTTGACCAACCCGGTTTCCACCTCAATCAGGCCTTCATCTGTTTTGACCTGATTCTGTCCGTTCAGGTACTGCCTGGGAATGACCAATACATTCTCTCGCTCGGCCAGTATAATATTGGCCTCACCAGACAGGCCTGCATACAATCGGGCCGGGGCATTTACAAACCGGCCCTCAGCCTTAAAGGTCTGCGTGGCCTGGTCTTTAATAGGAGAGATGTGGCTGATTGTAGCCTCAAATACCTCTTTAGGGTAAGCATCCAGGGTTACTGCCACTCGTTGATTCAGGTCAATTCTTGCGATGTCTACTTCGTCTACCAGCATTTCTATGACGAAGACTGAAGCACTGCCAACTGTGGCCACAGGCTCCTGCAGGTTCACTGTTTCGCCTGGCTCTTTCAGCATCTGATAAACCCGGCCGTTGATCTTACTTTTAACCGTAAAATCACTCGAATTTGAAGAGGCCAATTGATAACTGTTCTGCGCTTCAAGCATTTGAGTATTCAGATCTACACGAGTACGTGCCAGTCTCTTTTTCAGTAGCAACCACTGGTTTTGTGAAGTCTCATAGCTTAGTTTTTTGCTGTCAAAGGTGTTTTGAGTCCCAATGTTCTTCTTCCAGAGGTTTTGCTGTTTTATGAAATTGATAGAATCATTAACCATTTAAAACAGCAA
>Ga0316204_10003507_pt1 | contig 31065 bp, 30 predicted proteins | sample 6monrhotite_MG_2_FD_205661 | JGI IMG/M metagenome (GOLD analysis project Ga0316204, IMG submission 205661) | Microbial mat bacterial communities from mineral coupon in-situ incubated in ocean water Damariscotta River, Maine, United States -... | ecosystem: Environmental > Aquatic > Marine >...
CACACCTTCTGAACTTTTAAGCGAAACATTACCAACAAAGCCGTCACAGACTACCACATCTACAGATCCATTGAAGATATCATCACCCTCAACAAAACCAATATAGTTAAGATTGCTATTTAGCAGTAATGGCTCCGCCGCTTTAACCTGTGCATTACCTTTCATGGCCTCAGAGCCAATATTCAGTAAACCGACACGTGGGTTTTCAACATTATCAACGGCTGAAGCAGTCACTGAACCCATCACAGCAAACTGAAATAGATTTTCAGCACTTGAATCAACATTTGCACCCAGATCCATCATATGTGTATGCCCTGTCATGTTAGGCAGGGTTGTCATAATGGCCGGTCTATCAATACCTCGAAGAGTCTTATATACAAACTTTGCCGTAGCCATTAGTGCACCGGTATTACCCGCACTAACTGCTGCAGATGCAACACCCTCATGCACCAGATTAATAGCAACCCTCATTGAAGAATCTTTCTTTTTTCTAAGTGCTAAAGCTGGAGCTTCGTCCATAGCAACTATTTCGGAAGCATGTTTAACAATTAATCTTTCTGATTCAGGCAGATTAAGGCGCAATAGTTCGGCCTTAATTTTATCTTCAAGACCTACAAGGATAAGTTTTACATCCTGGCGCTGTTTCAAAATGCGTGCAGCGGCTGCAACAGTGACTTCGGGGCCGATATCTCCACCCATGGCATCAATAGCAATAATAGGTGTTTCGGGCATATAGTCTCTAATATAAATGATTTGATTTCGTTATAGCCGATAAGCTAAACGTTGCATAATTTTATGCGAATTTCTCTGTGTAAACTGATTCGAATGATCAGCTTTTACACGCGTGTTTTAACACGACTGATACATATCCCGGTGAAAGTTCACCGGGGTATGTACAACTACTTATTAGCTTTCGCTAGAACTAGCTGTGATCTTGCGTCCTTTAAAGTAACCATCTGGGCTTACATGGTGACGCAGGTGAGTTTCACCAGTAGTCTGCTCAACAGACAGTTCAGCACTAGTTAGCGCATCATGTGAACGACGCATGCCACGTCTAGAACGTGTTTTACGGCTTTTTTGTACTGCCATTTCAATCTCCAAAAATTAAGTAGCATTATAATTACTACATAAAACAATAACTTAATAAATCTTCTTAAAGTAGATCCTTGAGTACGGAAAATGGATTTTCCTTTTCTTCGGATTTTTCTACTTCATTCTGCTGATCTGATTCCTGCTGTTGCATATAATCAGAACAATCGAATTCGTGCATAGCTACCAGGGGTAACGCCAATAATAATTCTTCTTCCAGCATATCTGGCAGGTGGTTACTATCGGTTTCTATCAGATACGGCTCAGCATCATCTGGTAGTTTTTCCATTTGTGCTTCATTAAGCACCAGGCCCAGTTTAAACCTGATATCAACTGCATAAGGCATAGAATGCATACAGCGTTGACATTTTAATAACAGCTCAGTTGTTATATGACCGTGTATATAAGGTACAGGCCCAACTCTTTCAAACTTAAGCTCAACGCTTATATCACCTTCATCAGACAATAAAGACTCTGATAAACGCTTTAACTGCTTTATGGGCAATTTTCCCTGAATTTCGAAGCCAATTTTAGCTTTTTGAGCGAAGTTCAGATGGACAGGTAATGTCTGGTTCATAATAATCGCGCGATTCTATATGTAAATCGCCTCGCTGTCAAAGAAATTCCCTTTATATTCAAGCATTTCCACTTAAAAGACGGATGAATAAGAAAATATCCCAATGAACGGGTTAGGTTATAAATTCATATACCAATAATCAGCGTTATTTTACATCAAATACATAACTAGTAAGGCACTATATATAACCTTATTAGCTATTAACATTTAAAAAGAAAAGGTAATATGCCACGCTTTAAACTTTTAAAGATAATCTTCAAACATGAAACTCGTATTAGCCTCAAGCTCCCCTTTTCGTAAAGCGTTGCTTGATAAATTACATCTGAAATTTGAAACAGATTCGCCCGATATAGATGAGACACCCTTAGTTAATGAATCTATTGAAGCAATGGTAAAACGCCTGTCTGAAGGTAAAGCCAGAGCACTAGCTAATAAGCACCCTGATTCTCTAATTATCGGTTCAGATCAGAGCGCTGCTCTTAACGGTAAGGTATTACATAAACCAGGTAATTATGAAGTTGCATTTGAGCAGCTAAAAGCAGCATCAGGACAAACCATAACCTTTTACACGGGTTTGTGCTTATTAAATAGCGGCACAGGTAAAGTAGAAACCATCTGTGAACCATTTATAGTGAAATTTCGTGATTTAACGAACAGCGAAATAGAAAACTACCTGAAAAAAGAAGAACCTTATAACTGCGCTGGTAGTTTTAAGTCTGAAGCATTAGGCATCAGCCTGTTTGAAAGCATGCAGGGAACTGACCCCAATACATTAATAGGCCTACCCCTTATCCAGCTATGTAGAATGTTAAAAGAAAATGGGCTTTCCGTTATATAACGGAAAGAGTATCAGCATAAAATACCTTGCTTATAACCTGCTACACTTAAGGCACGTCTATAACAATAATAAAGTTACACAATAACAAATGATCTCACAACACCCTCTCTGGCAAAATCTGTTTCGTCATAAAGAAGACCGCACCTCCGAAGTAACCGAGATGTGGATGACCACTCCCCTGTTCGAAAAGATTAGCAAACGTGAATGCAGGGATCTCGTTAAAACAATGCATCCTCGCCATTATAAGAAAGGTGAAATGGTATTTAATAGTGGCGATATTGGTGCAAGCATTGTTTTAATTCGCAGTGGTGGAATTGAAATTAAAGCTGCTGAAAAATTATTAGCTGAATTAACTGCTGGTGACTTTTTTGGCGAAGTTGCCCTGGTCATTGACGAACCCCGTACTGCCGATGCAGTAGCCTGTGAAGACTCTGAATTAATATTCTTTTTGCGTTCGGATCTGGAAGAGTGGGTTAAACGCTCACCAAAAAGCGGTGCTCAATTTATGTTAAATATCTCAACCGTATTAGCAGCCAGACTACGACATACCAATATTCTGCTTTCATTACAAAATAGCTAATACAAATGATACAGACACTTATTCAACATCCCCTGAGTAAAACACTATTTGTTTTTAGTCTGATAAGTACAGTCATCGCTTTACTTGCAATTTTACTGGCCCCTTTACTTATACCCATTATTATTTCTTTTGCTTTATATGCCTTACTAGAACCTATTTCAGAAATATTTGAACGTCACGGTTTATCACGCAACGCTTCATCACTTAGCGTTTTATTAATTCTTGTTGCCTTCGGTAGTTTAGGTGTTTCATTATTATTACCTCATTTATCAGTACAACTATCGTCATTACAATCACAATTACCCGTAGTCTGGCAAACCATCACTACAATGGGCTATGACTTTAGCCAGCATATTGTTTCATCTTTGGGTTTAGAAACCCAGTCAAGTGGTTTAACGCAGCATTTCTTTAATCAGGCAAATGACTGGGGAAAAATGGCTTTAATAGAAGGCTCAAACATGGTTATCAGTCTTTCTGTTTTATTAATATTAGTACCTATATTTACTTTCTTTCTTATCCGTGACTTTAGAAATTTCAGAAATAACTTACTCGATAAGCTCCCCAATTCGAGTTTTGAAATGGGCTGGTTAATTTATTATCGAGTAGCTCACCAGCTTCAGGAATATATACGCGGCATAATGATTCAATCAGGCATTATGAGTGTTGTCACGACATTAGGTTTTATCGCTATAGGATTAGACTCACCCTTTTTATTAGGTTTAGTGGCCGGGGTACTTAATTTAATTCCTTACGTTGGGCCATTACTGGCAACAGTGCTTCCCGTGTTACTCGCACTGGGTCATGTACCCGTTGAATTATGGCTTGTTGGCGCGGCGCTATCGGTCATTTTAATTGCACAAATAATAGATAATATAATTGTTATTCCTGCAGTAATAGCAAATGCTGTTAACTTACATCCGTTAGTCGTTATAGTGGGTATTATTGTCTTCGGTAATTTATTCGGTTTTATAGGAATGGTTGTTGCAATCCCCGTTATATCAACCATGAATATTATTTTTTGTGGCTTACACCAGGGAATTAAAACAAGATACGATCTGAAACTAAAAAGTCAGCTAAACTAAAAACGTATTAAAGATAACTAAAATTAATTATTTTTTACTAGTAATACTCATTGTACTCCCTTCTTTTTCAACTTTCATACGATTTAAAAAAGTCATGCCAAGCAATATCTGCCTTGGATAATCTCCATCAACAACCATACCTTGTACATTATGTTCAAGCAATTTACCTAAACGTACTGTCTTAAGCTGAACTAACCAGGCTTTAGCAAGACCCGATGCTGTACTTGCCTGAGTCGGTGTGCCTTCAAGCCGATATTGAATACCAAGACTGCGTGCATCTTTCGCACTCATAGCCACTGTACTAGCACCTGTATCAACAAGAAATTTTACTGAATGACCATTAATACTACCAAAGCTCCTAAACATGCCGTAGTTATCGATAATAACTCTTTCAGTAATAACTTCACGTGGCCTGAAGCTCGTACTAACCGTAGTTCCCATCTGGTAGTTCTTCTTTTTACCATCTACTTCAAGAACAGCTGTTTTAGTAGTTGATGAAATCAACTTTACACCCTGCGAGTGCCCACCTGTTTTTAAAGTTGTTCTATTACCATCAATTAACAAAACAACCATACCAGGCATTAATGCCTGCACCTCAATTTGCTCAACGGCTTTAACCTGTAGCGAAAACAACAAAAGGCAAACAACTGCTGATTTATTAAATAGTTTCATAAAATCAATCAAATAAAATATATTATAGAGTGCAAACAGAGTAATGCAAAAATACCCGCCAGAACATCATCAAGCATAATACCCCAGCCCCCCTGACAGTTTTTATCTAACCATGAAATTGGCCAGGGTTTTAATATATCGAAAATTCTGAATAACACAAAACCTACTAACACCCAGAGCCAGTCAAAAGGTACAGCCATCATGGTTATAAAATAACCCGCTATTTCATCTATAACAATACCAGAATGATCATGAACACCCAGAGCTTTACTCGTATAACTACAGGCATATACACCCGCTATTGTCACCACACAGGTAATTAGAAAATATAACCAGAAATCCAGATGACTAATAAGAAAGTATAAGGGAATTGCCGCTAAGGTTCCAAAAGTGCCTGGCGCTTTTGGTAATAGACCAGAACCAAATCCCACTGAAATAAAATGTACTGGATTTTTTAAATACGAAATGGGAATTTTTTTTGTACTTTTCATTTTAAAAGTGGTTATATCCTGTCTGTTCAAAGTTTAAGTTTTCATTATCAAGTATGCATTCCACATCAGTACCTGAAATAATTTCACCAACACATGTAATTTTAATATTATTCGACTTCATTAAACTCTGCATTTCAGAAACCTGCTCACTGGAACAGGTAAAGCATAATTCATAATCGTCCCCTGCTGTTAAAATAGTCTGCCAGTCAGGTTTATTATTATAGAAAGCCAGTAATGCTTCTGAAATTGGCAAGCTTTCAATATTCAATATCGCACCAACTTTACTTGCTTTACAAATATGATTTAAATCAGCCTTTAAGCCATCTGAAATATCAATTGCTGCAACTGAAAATGCCGTTAATAGCTGTCCGGCTAGTACTTGTGGTTGAGGTCGATTTAATCGATCTATGCAATGTTTTTTATAATGCTCAGTAAACTGCTTATGAGTGTCAACCTTATTTAATATAATATCAAGACCAATGCTCGCATCACCGATATTTCCCGTTACAAATATAGCATCGCCGACTTTAGCACTGGCTCTTTTTAAAGCACTCTGAGCATCTATGAATCCGGTGATATTGACCGTTATGCTTAATGACCCCTGAGTTGTATCACCGCCTATAAGCGCTACATTAAAGCGCTCAGCCAATTCATTAAAACCCTGCATAAAAGCATCTAACCAGTCTGTATTCGAATCAGGAAGTGTTATTGCAAGACTAACCCAGGCAGGTTCAGCCCCCATCGCGGCAAGATCGCTTAGATTAACCGCCAGAGATTTATAAGCAACATCGTCAGGCGAAGTTGTTTCAGGAAAATGTACACCGCTAATTAGCGTATCGGTTGATACTGCTAATGTTTTGCCTGGAGGCGGTGAAAGCATTGCACAATCATCACCTATACCCAGCAAAACATCATCACGTTTAACTTTAGTGTTTTTAAAATATTGATTGATGAGATCAAATTCTGACACGATTAACTAACTCTTTAGACTTCTGCTCGCATATGCGGAAATAATATAACGTCACGGATGGATGGCGAATCAGTTAACAGCATGACCAGCCTGTCAATACCTATGCCTTCACCTGCAGTTGGTGGTAAACCGTGTTCTAAAGCGCGAATATAATCAGCATCATAATGCATAGCTTCATTATCACCCGCATCTTTTTCAGCAACCTGTTGTTTAAAACGCTCTGCTTGATCTTCAGCGTCATTTAACTCAGAAAAGCCATTAGCAATTTCACGACCACCAACAAAGAATTCAAAACGATCCGTAATAAAATCATTATTATCATTACGACGCGCTAAAGGAGATACTTCCGTTGGGTATTCAGTAATAAAAGTTGGGTCCATCAAACGATGCTCAACTGTTTTTTCAAATATTTCAATCTGAACTTTACCCAGACCATAAATATCTTTTAAAGGAATCTCCAGTTTTTCTGCTATCTTACGTGCCGAATCAATATTATCAATATCAGTCGCAGTTAAGTCCGGATTATATTTAAGAATAGAATCAAATACAGAAATACGGGTAAACTTACTACCAAAATCGTAAACATCACCCTGATAGTCAATCTTGGCTTTACCGACAACATCTTTTGCTAGTCCATGTAACAAAGCCTCAGTGATATCCATTAAGTCATTGTAATCTGCGTATGACTGATAAAACTCAAGCATTGTAAATTCAGGATTATGACGTGTCGAAACACCTTCATTTCTGAAGTTACGATTAATCTCAAATACTTTTTCAAAACCACCCACAACCAGTCGTTTCAAATAAAGCTCAGGGGCAATACGCATGAACATTGGCATATCCAGAGCATTATGATGTGTTTCAAATGGACGAGCTGTCGCACCACCTGGAATACCCTGTAACATTGGTGTTTCAACATCCATATATCCACGGTCTTCAAAAAATCGTCGAATATATGTTATTATTTTAGAACGCATATGAAACGTATCACGCACTTCCTGATTCATTATTAAATCAACATAACGCTGCCTATAACGAGTCTCCTGATCAGATAAACCATGAAACTTTTCAGGTAAAGGGCGTAAAGATTTAGTCAATAGCTGAATATTTGATAACTTAACTGAAAGCTCATCTGTTTTGGTTTTGAATAAGACACCTTCAGCGCCAATAATATCGCCAACGTCCCACTTTTTAAAACCTTCGTTATACAAACCTTCGGGTAATGAATCACGTTGTAAAAACAGTTGAACTCGACCAGACATATCCTGTAATTGAGCAAAGCTCGCTTTACCCATTATGCGCTTAGCCATCATCCGACCAGCCACTTTCACAATAACGTTTAGTTCTTCAAGTTCTTCTTTTGTTTTTTCATCGTATTCAAGATGCAATTCAGCTGCAAGATTATCACGACGAAAATCATTAGGAAAAGCGTTACCATTGTCACGCATTACTGATAACTTTTCGCGCCGTTGGGCAATCAGTTTATTTTCGTCTATTTGTATTTCTTCTATTTTATTTTCGTCAGTCATAATCTTTTGTTTTTTCTGTAGTAAATTTAATGAAATAACTTAATCTAATTTTAAATTATTCGCGTCGCTTCTGAACACTTATTTTTGAAACGATATATTTAAAATCAACATAAAAGTTTAACGTTTATTTATAAACCCGATTTTAAGCTGGCTTCGATAAACATATCGATACCGCCATCTAAAACCGCCTGAGTATTACCTGTTTCCACATTTGTTCGTAAATCTTTTATCCTGGATGAATCGAGTACATAAGATCGAATCTGACTTCCCCATCCGATATCCGATTTATTATCTTCTACGACCTGTTGATCACCACTGCGTTTCTGTAACTCAAGCTCATATAGTTTAGCTTTAAGCTGTTTCATTGCACTGGCTTTATTTTTATGCTGAGAACGATCATTCTGGCATTGCACAACAACATTCGTAGGTAAGTGAGTTATACGCACAGCGGATTCTGTTTTATTAACGTGCTGTCCACCTGCACCTGAAGCCCGGTATACATCAATACGTAAATCCGCTGGATTAATTTCAATATCAATATCGTCATCAACTTCAGGAGAAACAAATACCGCGGCAAAAGATGTATGCCGTCGACTACCTGAATCAAAGGGAGACTTTCTCACTAATCGATGCACGCCCGTTTCAGTACGTAACCAGCCGTATGCATACTCACCCTGAAAACTAATGGTCGCACCTTTTATACCGGCAACATCCCCGGGTGTAACTTCCATTAATTCGGTTTTAAAACCGTGGGCTTCACCCCAGCGTAAATACATACGTAATATCATTTCAGCCCAGTCCTGTGCTTCTGTTCCACCAGAACCTGACTGAATATCTAAAAAGGCATTTGCGGCATCCATTTCACCGGAAAACATACGCCGAAATTCAAGCTCTTCAATTTGTTTTTCCATTATCGCCAGATCGTCAGCAACCGACTGAACACCTTCTTCGTCATTTTCTTCAACTGACATTTCTAACAGCTCTGACGCATCTGACAACCCATTATCTAAATTAACAATGGTGTGCACGATGGCCTCAAGGCGTGAACGCTCTTTACCAAGCTGTTGAGCTCGATCCTGATCATTCCAGACATCAGGTTGTTCTAATTCACGATTTATTTCGTCTAACTCTTCTTTACGGGTATCAAAGTCAAAGATACCCCCGAATATCATCACGGCGTGATGAGAGATCAGTTATCAGGTTTTGTATAGGGTTTATTTCTAACATAAATCCGGATTATTTTAGTCACAGGGAAAGCGCGCTATATTACCTTATATTGGCTTTTTCATCTACACAGGGATTGAGTGATTAAAGAAGATATAGCTTAAGACTGAAAATTATACTGATGGTCTAAGGGACCCTGTTTATCTCGAAAGTTTATTAAGCACTGCTTTTTGACTGCTCAGCTTTTTTCTTAGCCACATCATTGCGCAAATACACGGGCAAAGCCTGCGAAGCCTCTATGGCCTCACCTCGTTGAAAGGCATCGGCAGCAAGTTTAACTATGCTTGATGAATGGGGTAACTCATCTTGATAAATTTCCGAAAGCTGATCATCTAAAATGATTTTAAGCTGATCTCTATAGGTATCCCAGCCACTTCCCGTTCCACACCATAACTTTGATAAACCAGCTGTTAAAACAACTGACTCTGCTGGTGATACGCGCTCCGTTGCTGATAACCTCATTAAGTTATTCTCATCTTTTGCATAACATGCCCAGTATATCTCTCCCATTCGAGCATCTATTGCCGCTAACACATGTGCCTGTTGATGATTATCGTAAGCCTGTTGTGCCAGTGCAGCTAAAGTAGAAATCGGAATAACGGGTAAATCACTAGCAAAAGCCAGTCCCTGAACAATGCCGGTAGCAATACGCACCCCTGTAAATGAACCGGGACCTCGACCAAAAGCCAACGCATCCAGTTCTCCAATTTTAACTCCTGACTGATCCAGTAAAGACTCAATCATTCCTAAAATAAGCTGGGTATGCTCTCTGGGTGCTATTTTAAACTGCTCAGTAATAACACCATCGATATACAAAGCAGCGGAGCAAGCTTCTGTCGCCGTATCTATTGCCAAAATTTTGGCCTGGATATTTGTCTGGGTATTCATATTTCAGCCATACTTTTTCATCTGCCCTTTTTCATCCATCCTTATTCATCCATCCATGATTGATAAAATGCCTGGACATCTTCTAGTCTTTTACTCTGTGGCATATCCGGTAAACTTTCAATAAAGGTTTTACCATAACCTTTTGTCTTCAGGCGATTATCTCCGATCATAAGTACACCATAATCTTTCATATCTCGGATCAATCGACCAGCACCCTGTTTTAAAGCGATAACAGCCTGAGGTAATTGATAATCCATAAATGGATTGCCTCCCTGCTTACGTATTCCATCTAACCGTGCCTGCATTACCGGGTCACCAGGAGATGCAAAAGGTAATTTATCAATAATAACGCATGACAAGGCTTCACCCCTTACATCCACACCTTCCCAGAAACTGCTTGTACCCAGCAATATTGCATTACCCAACTCACGAAATTTTTCTAACAACTGGTGCTTAGGCAAGCTGCCCTGAATTAAAATGGGGTAATCTACTTTTCTCTGTAATAACCTGGCAGCCTCATTCAGAGCACGGTAACTGGTAAATAATAAAAAGGCTCGACCCTTGCTTGCTTCTAGAACAGGTATTGCCTGTTGAATTAATTTTTCAGTGTAATCAGAACTAGATGGTTCAGGTAAGTTATCGGGTAAAAACAATAATGATTGTTGCTGATAATCAAACGGACTATTCCAGTTCCCTTTTTCATATTGATCTAATCCCAGGCGTTTTGCGAAATGATCAAAGTCATGGCCTACCTCTAATGTTGCAGAAGTAAAAATCCAGCTACCAGGTAAAGCATCACGTTGCTGTTTAAACAGAGCCGCTATATCTATTGGAGTGGAATGTAATACAAAACCTTTACTAAAAGTTTCATACCAGTAAATAGAAGTTAATTCATCTGTAGATTCTTCACCATAAGCGTTAAAACTCTGAGAAAGCTCCAGACATCTAACTGCACATAACTCTATACCTTTACCTCTATCTGCAATATCCTGCAAAATATCAGTAAGATCCTGAAAAATACTTAATAAGTTTTCTCTGGCTTTTTGTAATGCCGGTTTATATTTAATCTTAGCCCAGCCGTCACGTTGGTTATCAACACCCAGCGCTAGCCTGAATTGAGCCATACTTGTTTTTAATTCATCACAGGCATCTCGTATTTCACTAACTTCCGGTGCATCTTTAACCTGTTCAGCAATGCAATCATTGATTAAATTATTTATTTGACGACTACTACAACCCTTGCCAAAAAAACGAGAAGCCACTTCAGGTAATTGATGCGCTTCATCAATAATAAAGGTATCAGCTGCTGGTAATAATTCGCCAAAACCTTCTTCTTTTATTGCCATATCTGCCAGCAACAAGTGATGATTAACAACGACGATATCTGCTTCCTGAGCATCACGTCTTGCTTTAACAACAAAACAATCTGACCAGTCAGCGCATTCACTGCCAAGGCAGTTATCAGATGTAGAAGTCACTATCGGCCAGACACGCGCATCTTCAGAAATTTCCGACATTTCAGCCAAATCACCGAACTGCGTCGATTTAGACCATTGGCGTATTCTTGCCAGATGATCCTGCGTTTCTCTGCTTAAGTATGATTGTTGATGGGCAATATCAAGGCGATATCTACAAAGGTAATTTGCACGACCTTTTAATAACGAACAGGGCAAATCAACTTTTAAAGCTTTTTTAACCAGTGGAATATCTGTGTGGAACAATTGATCCTGTAAATGACGCGTGCCTGTAGAAATGATAACTTTTTGATTAGATATAATAGCCGGAACCAGGTACGCAAAGGTTTTTCCTATACCCGTACCTGCCTCGGCAATTAACACCTGTTTTTTTGTAATAACATTTTCAATTGCAGAACTCAGGGCCTGTTGACCGGCACGCGATGTAAACCCATCAAGCGTATCTGCAAAAACCCCCTGTTCGCTTAATAAATCTGCAGACTTACTCAATGTAACGGTTCCTTTTGAATATTGCTTGAGTCTGGCGTTATTATTCCATTATTAAACTCACGCAGCTGAATATTATCCTTAATAACGCTATTGGACCTTTTAGCGTGCTGTCTCGCTTGCTCCACCTTGCCCTGTTTTAAATAAACCTGCGCCATACGCGACCAGACTTCAGCATAACGAGGGTTGATACGAACCGCTCTTTCCAGTGTTGCGAGGGCCCCCATAAAATCATTATTTAAATACTGTTTATCAGATTGTGAAATCAATGACTTTATAACATCTGGTAACCGGGGGTTATCCGCAATGGGTAAAATACTCACTTCTGACTGTTCAGTTATTATCTGAGGCGCACAGGCAGTCAGCCACAGCAAAGATAGCTGTAATAACAGAATAAGTATTAACTTGTTTGGTCTTAATTGAATAAACGTTTGATTTGTTCGATAAATCCGGCTGACTTGCATTCTGCTTTCTCTGTTGGTTCAGTCCCCTGAATAAAGGGTAATTCTACCGCACCCAGACAATTTTTATTAGATAAACCACCACTTTCAGCATCAATCCAGACTTTATTAATACCCGCAGGTTGATGCATCTGCAGACCATCGACATTAAGATGGCTAAAAAGATCAGACCATAACCTAAGAGCCCCAGACGAGCCTGTTAAACCAGTACTCGCATTATCATCACGACCAATCCAGGCCACAGCCAGCTGATTATCTGAAAAGCCAGCAAACCAGCTATCTCGCAAATCATCTGTAGTGCCTGTTTTACCTGCTAATGATTGAGGGAATGAATCTGCCAGTGATTTTGCTGTACCGGTTTGAGTCACCTGATGTAAAACATGGTTTACCAGATAAACCGATTTTTCATCTATGGTTTTTTCAGATTCTAAGGGATAACGCTTTAGTGGTTGCCCATCTTTATTTAACACTTCACGAATAACCTTTAATGGCACATTAAAGCCATTAGCTGCAAATGTCTGATACATATTCGCCACATCATATGGCGACAGACTGAATGCACCTAGTGTCATTGACGGATAAGCAGGTATGTCTCTACTTACACCAAGATTGTGAAGTGTATCTGATATATCCGACAGACCGATATCAAGACCAAGTCTTACAGTGGGTACATTACGAGATTTATTTAAAGCGTCAAAAAGCAGAATATCACCAGAAAACTTTTTATCATAATTCTGCGGCGACCAAAGTTTATCTTTCGAGGTTTTTATATGTAGCGGAGTATCGTCAAGTCGGCTTGCCAGCGTATATTTTTCTGGTTGCTGCAAAGCCGTTAAATAAATAGCGGGTTTAATTAACGAGCCAATTTGACGAACAGCATCAAGCGAACGATTAAACCCTGGAAAGTCTGGTTTTCTATCTGAAACCATTGCCTGAATTTCACCTTGCTGACTGGAAGCGACTATTAATGAAGTTTGTAAATTTTCTGCTCGTGTATTATTTTTCTCCAGTCGAGTTATGACGCGTTTAACACTTGCTTCAGCCTGAGACTGTATTAGTGGATCAATACTTGTAAAAACTTTCAAACCCGAAGACTTCAAATCATCTTCATTATAATCCTGCTTTAACTGACGCTTAACCAGATCAATCAATGCAGGGTATCGGTTAGCAGAGAATCGTGGTTTTTTAGCCAGGCCTAAATCTAATAACTTATACTTGTTTAATTGGGCCAGACTCAAAGCTCCACGCTCATGCATTAATTTTAAAACCTGATCGCGCCTGCTTTTAGCTCGTACAGGATGTTTTCTCGGCTCATACCATGAAGGTCCTTTTACCAGACCTACCAATAATGCCATTTGATCTCTTCGTATTTTTCTTAAAGAGTTAGCAAAGTAGTATTGACTCGCTAACTCAAACCCATGAATTTGTTGTGCGCCATTTTGCCCCAGATACACTTCATTAATATACGTTTCTAAAATCACTGTTTTGTCATAATTTATTTCTAAAAGCAAAGCCATCAGAGCTTCATTTATTTTCCTGGTCAGAGTTCTTTCCGGAGACAAAAATAAATTCTTAACCAACTGCTGCGTTAAGGTACTACCTCCCTGTACCGTACCTCCTGCCATCACATTAGCTAGCATTGCTCTTATAATTGACTTTGGATCAATACCCCAGTGATCATAAAAACGCCTATCCTCTACCGCCAATAAAGCAAGCACCAGATCATCTGGTACCTCATCAAGTTTTATTAACTGCCTTTCTTCTTTAGTTGATGGGTATATCCCCGCAATTTTGGCAGGCTCCATTCTAAACAACGGTAAGGTTTCATCTGAATAAAGCATATGCAATACGCTAATTTTATTATTATAAATACTTAAACGAATACCCTGTGACTTTTGCTCTCCATCCCAGTATGTAAAATTTTTACTAATTATTTCAAAATGAGCTTCATTTAGAATTCTGTACTGCCCTGGTTTAGTTGGTCTGTTCTGTACCAGAATATATTCTATTTGCTTTAGCTCTGAAATTAACTGGGTAGTAGTTAGATTCTTACCCTGATACAACTCAAGAGGTCGCGCATATACATGAGATGGTAAAGACCAGATACGGCCGGACATTTTATCTGTAATTTGTATATTCAAATATACTAGATAACTTGAAAAAAGGAGCACAAAGACGCTTAAGCCCAAAAGCGAATACTTATTAAATAAAAATCTAAATTTTCCTTTAGATTTTTTGACTACTTTCTTTTTTGATGCTTTCTTACGGGCTTTAGATTTTTGTTTAGTCATAAATGTTTAAGTTACAGCTACTTAAGTATGATTTTATAAAGATTGATAATTACAATAGCAATCAATACCCAGCGTTAAGTTTTATAAAAGATGCCAGAAACAGCAAGGACTTAGCTCTCAAACATTACAAATCAATGAAATCACGATAAATAAACAATCATTTTTCGATCATGTAATACAATAGATAAGCTTACGTCCACGAAAAAAGGGTATCAAATGATACCCTTTCTCTTATTGAATTATAACAGGTGTTATCGACAGGTTGAAAGGAATCGTGCTGATTTTCCTTTACACGGATCTGACTCGAAAGTTTTTGCTTTTTTCTTGTCTTGCGTTTTTACTTTACGGGCTTTCTCCGCCTCAATGCTCCGCCTCTCTTTTTCTAGCCTTGATTTCTCTTCAGCTAATGCTTTACGGTCCTCTTCAAGGCGTTTACGCTGTTCGGTAGTTTTTCTCTTTTCAGCATCTTTATTGGTTTTACGTTTCGCAGCTGCTGCCTTACGCTTCTTTTCATCTTCTTTTTTCTTTACTGCTTTCAGGCGTTCTTCTTCTGCCTTACGACTCTTCGCAGCAGATAATGCGGTAGCGCGCTTTTTGGCCTCTTTTTCTCTAATACGGGCTAACTCTTCTTCTACAGCTATCGCTTCGTGCTCTGCCTCTGGTATACCATTAAAAGTAGCTTTATTTAACCAGGTTAATGCATTATTCAAACTTTTAGGAACGCCAATTCCCGTAGCATACATCTTTCCAAGAAAATATTGAGCGTTCGCGTTACCAGATGCAGATTCCTGGCGAAGCACACCTAGTTGAGATTTAGTAAAATCATTCAGGCCATTGGACTTGATTTCAAGATAAAGCAGCTTGTAACTGGACTTTTTATGCCCCTGAGCGGCGGCTTTCTCAAACCAGGATAGAGCGACTGTCTCATCTTTACTTACACCCGAGCCCATCTCATACATTTCACCTACTTTATATTGAGCTTCCGGGTTGCCCTGCTCAGCCAGTTTAATCTGGAATCGAAACACCCCGGCGGATACATCTGAAAAATAGATAGGCGCCTCAGCATTTACACTGACAGGAATAAGAAAAATCAGCGATAAACTGATTTTTAAAATATAGTTATATAGATCTCGCATAATCATGTTGTCCACAAACAATTTAAAATCCTTTTTGTGAAAAGCCCTCCATATTTATGAAGGGCATACTTTCTTGTTATAGTTTTAACATTTATAAGATGTTATTTAGAAAATAACGTCTACTGCAGCGCTGATTAAGGTACCGCTATCACCAGCTGTAAAATCAGTAGGTACAGTATTAAATAAACCGGAGCTGGTACTAGCATCTAGATCAGGCTCAATAGACTGAACCTCAAACTTGAAAGCCGCACTATCATTGATTTCATATCGAACACCTAATGTGATCGAATCCTGTGATACACCAGGGCTTGGAGTTAACGGACTCTGGCTAGCACCTGCTAATGGATCAGCTTCTGAATTAGCAATGGTTAAATGAGGTAAAAACTTACCCATACGATAACCCACTGTCACGTACCATGCATCCTGATCAGGAAAGAGAGCATCCATAGGAGCACTTGCACCTGATTCATCTTCAATGTCTCGAGTTACATATTCTGCATAAGCAACAAAATTATTAACATCGGTAGATAAACCAAAACTGGTTAGAGTAGCTGTACCGTCTGAAGAAAATGGGACTGGAAATCCTGATCCTGTATCAACCACACCAGTAGCACCAGAAACGGTTACATCTGTTGTCAGGAAACTCACCTGTGCCGTAAATGAGCGAGACGCTAATTGAATTGCTGCACCATAAAAATTAGAAGCATCAAAAGTTAAACCCGGCTGCCCAGGAACACTTTCTGTATTAGAACCTAAATATGGCTGAATAGTTAAACCCATTCCACCCACATCCATTTGTAATAATGCTTCAAAACCATTAATTGTAGTAATCGGATTGTTACGATAAACCTCTTGAGGAGGACGAATCCACGGGTAGGCATAACCCACTTCTATATAATCAGAGATCAGGAATACCGGCTCTTTAACTTTACCACCACGTATACTGATCGTATCGTTAAGTACCCAGTCGAGATATGCCCACTCTACATCCAGATCAAAGTTTTCATCTGAACCTGCTGCCAGAATCTGAGATACGACCTGCATATTTTCTGATACATCAGCTGTTACCTGTAAACCAAACTTAGAATCATTATCAAAACGAATGTCATCTGTAATCGTATCTAGATATGTAGCATCTTCCTGATCATGCAATGAAAAACCCGCTGTTAAAAATCCGTCCCATTCCAGGGCATTAGCCTGTTGTGAAAAGCTTAAAGCCGCCGCGATGGCAACCGGAACTATTGCTCTTTTCATTCTATAGCCTCGTTATTTGTTATTTATATTTATACTAATCCGGTATTTAGAAAGATACCGTACACAGCTGAAATTATTAGAATTAATCCGAATATAGATAATAAAATTGAATAGGTCAAATTAGCAACAATTAATATTAGTCGAATAAAATCAAACCACAAAGCGTATATTTGAAAATATTTTATATAAACATCTTGTAACTAATTGATAAATAACGAATTAGAGCATAATTATATTATTATTTATGCCTGGCGTGCTCTCGTGTTTTAACTTTATTTTTTTTCTTTATAGTTTTGCCAAACGGTGTTTTACCCGGTTTTTTTGCCGCAGCACGAGGGTTTGAGCGCTTAGCATATGGATTATCGCTGGTTTTAAACTCCATTCTCATGGGAGTGCCAATGAGTTTTAAAGCATCTATAAAATGATTCATAAGGTAACGAATATAAGACTTAGGTAACAAGTCTGTTTGATTGCCGTGAATAACTACAATCGGTGGGTTTTTACCTCCCTGATGAGCATAACGCAATTTAATACGTCGTCCCCTGATTGTCGGAGGCTGGTGTCCCTGTACTGCATTATCAAGAATACGTGTTAACTCTGAAGTTGGCATGTTTCTGGTTGCTGAATCGTATGCCTTATTAATTGCTTTATATAACAAGCCGACATTAGAACCATGTAAGGCTGAAATAAAATAGATATCTGCAAATTGCACAAAACTTAATCGTCGCTCTAGCTCTTCCTTGATCTCCTCTTTTTTATCCTGATCAATACCGTCCCACTTATTAACCACAATAATGAGTGCCCGACCTGAATCTATTGCATACCCTAAAAGATGTAAATCCTGATCGGTTATACCTTCACGGGCAGAAATCATAATAATAGTGACGTTAGATTGATCAACCGCTTGCAGTGTTTTAATCACACTGAACTTTTCAACGGTTTCCTTAACTTTTGTCGAACGACGAACACCCGCCGTATCAATCAATGTGTACTCTTTACCTTCATGCTCAAAGGGTATAAAGATACTGTCGCGGGTGGTACCCGGCATATCCATAACTACGACCCTTTCTTCACCTAACATGCGATTAATCAAAGTAGATTTACCTACATTAGGCTTACCAGCTATAGCAACTCGAATACCTTTATATTTACTGTCCAGGTCTTCTTCCCACTCTGGCCAGTCAATAAGTAGTTTTTCAACCAGTTGCACAACGCCTTTTTTATGCGCTGCGGCTATTGGGTAAGAATCTGAAAAACCTAAACTCGCAAAATCAGATTCTGCCGTTTGAACATCTATGCCATCTGTTTTGTTGATGACAAGGTGTATATTTTTTCCCAGGCGACGAATCTGTCGAGCAATACTTTCATCTGCCGCGGTAATACCTGCACGACCATCAACCATTAACAAAACGATATTAGCTTCATCAATAGCTAAAAGTGTCTGTCGAGCCATATGTTCATCAAGCTCTTCAGATTCCCCGCTTAAACCACCTGTATCAATAAGAATATAGGTTTTATCATTGTACTGAGCATGACCATATTTTCGATCACGTGTTAAGCCCGGGTAATCAGCAACCAGTGCATCGCGACTTTTTGTCAGCACATTATAAAGCGTAGATTTTCCAACATTGGGTCTGCCAACGAGGGCAATAACAGGTAACATAGATTATTCCAGACAATAACAAAAAACAGCAAAGGGCCTAAAAGGCCCCTTACAAACGGTATTTTAACGTATTTTAAAGACTAAATCAGTTTCATTTTAGTCTTTAAATAAAAGCGCTATCTAAGGTCAACGGGAGCACCACCACCCATCGATGACATGATTTGTTGCATAGGGTCTACTGGTTTATCATTAATAATCAACTCGCCCTGATGCATACTAATTTTGCTTAGATAAATACCTTCATTCATAACCAGCCAGTTTTCATCTAACATGCCCTGAATGTTTTCAGATACCTTCTTTTGCAGAGGAATATCTGACTCAATCTTTTTATTCTTATCAGAGCCTAAAGAAGTATCAGCCTGTTGATTGTTCTCTAATTCCCAGGTAATAAACTGCTTTAACAACGGCTCATCTATTGAAAAGTTTAAATCAAGATTGATCGCACCAAGTAAAAACATAGGATCAGCTGGAGCATCAGCATCAATACCCTCTAGTGTGAAATCAAGGTCTGCTTCTAACTTACCTAACTCACTGTTAATACTCAGAGGGTTAACTTTAATTTCAGCCTGTTTAATCAGGTCAGGCATAATGCCCATGATTTGACCCGTCATCATAGCGTTCACCTGCTCAGGCGGTAAACCTTGTTGAAGTTTCTCATCAACATCTGATTGAATATCCTGTAATTGATTTAAACTTTCAGCATTTATGCCATTAACACTCATATTTAAAACGAGAGGTCCAAACATTTGATTGGATGCAAGTAATTCACGAGCTTCAACTCGACTATTTGAGTTAATTAGACCCGCACTTTCAGAAGTAACTGAACGCACAACTAAATCACGTACCGCAAACTGATCTTCACCAGAATCAATATTCAACAGATTCATAGATACAACCGAATCACCAATCATTACGTCATTACCACCCATAGAACCTGAAAAACTCACACTGATTGAATCAGCATTCATGGATAATACTTCTGATTTAATTTTAAATACGGGAACTTGCATATCGCCACTCATAAGCCCTGTAGCTGATGAATAACGCTCATTCATAATAGCGCCTGCTGACTGAATATGTACCGGGCCAAATTCATCCTCAAAACTGGCATCAACTGATGGCATATAGAATTGCGCTGAAAGATCACCAGAAAAATCTATTGTAGTTTGATATACCAGTGGGTTATTTCCAGAGAATATTTGTTGCACTAATTCCTCTTGTGACGGAGAAACATCTAACTGACCTTTTACAACAGCTGCTACAAATGGAGACTTACCCTGACTAATCAAACCTAAATAAATAGGCCCATGAATTATATTTTCTTTAAACTGCAGTTGCTCTGACATATTAGGCAAACTTACTGTCAGTATCGCATCAGAAGAGAAAATACCCTGCTCATAACCAATCAACTGTATATTAACTTGTGACATTTCTGAGAAATCATTAATCAGTGATGAATAATCTGATTTAATTTTAAAGCCAAGTGCTAATGGTGTGAGCGAAATTACGATTAAGGCGAAAACAAATAGCCATAAAATAATTTCTGCAATACTGATTCTTTTTGTGCTCATATTTATCCTTTTTTAATTATTCTCAATACAATCTATCAGCCATTCAAGGCTAATAAATTGAATTTGTTTCGATTATAGGCAAAAAAAATAGATGCAGCTAGTGAAAGCCTATAGCTAAGTGACTTTTATCACTTTATTATATTACTTATTATTAATGTTTATACTGTAACAATAACAGATTTATAACTAATACTATTCAAGCTCAAACGCAGATAACTCTCCATCTCGGGTAATTACATACAAACGCCCATCACGTTCAATAGGCGGAACAATGATACCGGAACCATCAGTTTCCACTCTCGCTATAAAATGTCCGTCAAATGGAGATAAAAAATGCAGATAAGCTTCAAAGTCAGCAACAACCAGCGCATTTTTTATGGCTACCGGTCGTGTAATCTGCCGGGCTTTTAGTTTTTCCTGCTTCCATAATGTAGCACCGTTCGCTGAATCTAAAGCCCATATAGAGTCTTTATCATCGCTAATAAACAGTCCCGAACTAGAATAACCAACACCACTGTAGGTTGAAAGTTTACGGCTCCAGCTTAATTGCCCACGTCGTATATCAATGGAAACGATTCGCCCCTGATAACTACTCATATAGAGCTGATCTTTTTCAATCACCGAATGACCATCAACATCAACTAAACGTTCAAGCTCAGATCGGCCACTTGGTGAAGCAACAGCAATATCAAAGACTGTATGTCCATCTAACAGGTCTAGTGTGACCAGACGACCGTTATCCAGGCCGTTAAATAAATAACCCTGTTTGATTATAGGCGAGCTATTGCCACGTAAACTTAAAGCAGGAACATCTCGTTTGAATGTCCAGACTTCACTACCATCTTCAAGATTAAGAGCAGAAATCAACCCATCTACTGATCGTATGATAATTAGGTTACCGGCAATTTTCGCGGGCATTAAAACTTCAGAAGAAGCATCTACTTTCCAGACTAACTTGCCTTTTGAATCAAGTAAAAAAACATGACCGTTTCTACTAGTAACAACCAGGTTATTTTCATTACCACCTACACCGCCACTAACAACAATATCAAGCTCGGTTTCCCATAACTGGTCACCTGTTTCTATATTATAAGCTGACACCGTACCATCACGATCAGTTATAACTATTCTGTCATCCAGTAAAAGTGGAAATAACTTAATAAATAACTGCTCTACTCCATTACCCGTATCAACACTCCACAACTCTTTTACTTTTAGAGTTTGTTCAAAGTCAATAAGCTCAGCAGGTGGCTCAGAATTATCTGAGTCGCCACAGGCAGATATAAATAAAACACTAAGAAAAACGGTTATAAATCGAATCATGCGGATGGTTCAGTACCTTTTTTAAGGTTTGACTCATCAGAAGGCTCACCAATATCATCTATTTTAAGCTGTAACCAACGGTTTGCACCTTTAGATAGGGACAATGCTTGAGTATAAAACGTTTTAGCTTCTGCTTTATTACCCTGAGTCGATAGAACATCACCTTTAAGCTCTAGAACCATCGCATTAAAACTCTCTGGATAGCTCTCATTCAATAAAGCCAATGCCTTATCTAATTCATCAGCTGCCAATAACAATCGTGACAGTCTAATTTTCGCCAGATACTTTAGTTCATCCTGTTTAGCATTTTCAATAACCCAACGGTATTGTTGCTGAGCTTTTTCAATTTGCCCTGCTGCTAATTGCTGTTTTGCAACAATAAGAGCGGATAAACTTGCGTATGGGGTATCATTAAATTCAGCCTCTAACTGATTTACACTCGCAAGCTGATCATTAATTTTTGCAGGGTTAGAAGAATTAATAAGTACCTGCTCATATAAAATACTCGCTTGCTCAGCATGTTTTGCACTTTCAGTCTGATAATACTGCCAGCCAAAAATAGAAGCTACACCAATTGAAATGCCAGTAACAACCATCGTTGAATTTTCTTTCCACCATTTTTTAATAGCTTCTACCTGTTGTTCTTCTGTTTCGTAATCCATAATTATCTCTAATAAATAAATTTATAAAATAGTGTTTAACATTGTGACGAGTTCAGATTGAGGCACTGTTTTCTGATCTATTTTTTCACGTAACATTTTAATACTAACCGAATCATTAAGTATTTCTTCATCACCTAAAATAAGAGCAACTCTGGCCCCTGATTTATCAGCTTTTTTAATCTGACTTTTAAATGAGCCGGCACCACAATTGGTTTGAATATCTATATCCGGCATTTGATCACGAAGAGATTCGACAAACGACATCCCCTGAAGTTGCGCCTGATCACCCTGTAATACAATAAAAATATCCGGTGTATTATCCACCTGCATACCCGCATCTTCAAGTAATGACAACAAACGCTCTACACCCATTGCAAAACCAGCAGCCGGCGTATCTCTTCCACCTAACTGCTCAACCAGACCATCATAACGCCCACCGGCACAAACTGTACCCTGTGCACCTAAAGCATCTGTCACCCATTCAAATACCGTTTTACAATAATAATCCAGGCCTCTTACGAGACGAGAGTTAATATTATAGGTAATACCTGCTTTATCTAAAATTCCCGTAAGGTGCTTGAAGTGTGCCAGGGACTCTTCATCAAGATAGTCCATCAAACTAGGCGCAGCCTCAATCATTGACTGCATATCCTGGTTTTTACTATCTAAAACGCGTAATGGGTTTGATTCAAGACGGCGTAATGAATCTTCGTCTAAAACATCTTTATGCTCATTCAAATAAGCAACTAACACTTGCTTATACGCATTACGAGATTCGGTTGTGCCTAAGGTATTTAACTCCAGACGGATATCTTTAAGTCCCAACAACTTCCAGAGACGTGCCGTCATTAAAATTAATTCCGCATCTATATCCGCATCAGGCATACCGAATGTTTCAATTCCTATTTGATGAAATTGACGATAACGCCCCTTCTGCGGCCGTTCATGCCTGAACATGGGGCCCATGTACCATAATCTTTGCTGTTGATTATGAAATAAACCATGTTGAATACCCGAACGAACACAGCTTGCAGTACCTTCAGGACGCAATGTAAGACTATCGCCATTACGGTCTTCAAAGGTATACATTTCTTTTTCAACTATATCAGTCACTTCACCTATTGAACGACAGAATAAATCTGTTGATTCGACAACCGGCATACGAATTTCTTTATAAGAATAAGCCTGTAAAAGCTGTTTTACAGTCGATTCAAAAAACTGCCAAAGCGGGGATTGTTCTGGAAGTACGTCATGCATACCTCTGATACTTTGAATTTTATTTATTTTATTAGCCATACACTACATCTAACGATTTGATAAACTGACTACCGACGCATCTTTGGTAATTTCGATACTGGCGATATTGCTATTTCTATTTATTAAACTTTCAAAATCAACTATTTTATTGTTAACTTCAACACGAACTTTTGGTGCATTACCAAGAAATACCGTAAACGGGGCAACGCCTGATAAAGTAATCTCCTGTCCCCTGTTAAGTAACTGGTAAAACATTCTCTTACCGGTTGAGTCCTGAATTTCACACCATGACTCACCCAATGCACTTAGTGACAGCGTATCAACAACCGAGTTAGATACAGCAGCAGATTTTACAGCCGTGACCTCTTCCACTTCAGGTTCATCAGTAATATTTTGCTCTACCTGCACAACCGACACCTCAGGCTGACTTGCAGGCTCGGCTTCTGGTTGATAATCAGGCTCACGCTGCATAGACAGCTCAGTTTCATTATCAGTTGTAGTAATATCAACTTCATTTGTATCAGAATCGATTTGAGTTTCGGCACTAAACGGCGCATTAAATTTCGCCACCTCATCACTAACACTTGAGTGCTCACGAAAATCTGTATTATATAACCAGACAAAAAGAACGATTACCCCAATAATAATAAAACTAAAACTGATAAACCTTATAAAACTATCATTGCTGCTTTTTTGTGCCGGCAATACAGAGTGCGGTGTAAGCACCTGTTTTGAATCTGGAGCCATTAAAATATAGTCAGTGATAATGTCATCAGCTGATAAACCCAGTAAACGCGCATAACTACGTATATAACCTTGTGTAAAGGTTAGTGCTGGTAAAGCATCTGCCTGAGAATTTTCAATTGCTTTGATTATATCTACCGATATAAGTAAATCTTCAGCAACATCATTAGTTGACATGCCGAGTTTTTCACGGGCTTTTCTTAATTCAGAGCCAAAATCTTTTTTCTGCAATAGCTCATTAACTTCATTACCCATATCTTCAGATGGTTTATTTTTATCGGTCATAAATTAGATAACTCCATCAATTTATCTGCTTCTTCAGACTCAGGAAATTGATCAAGTAGTTTTTGTGAAACTTTAAGAAAATAAACTTTATCACCTAATGCATGCTCTGCGTTAATCTGAACCCATAAACTGTGAGCTGTTGCAGGTGATATAGAGTGGTATCTCTGCGTATATGCCCTTGCCATTAAATAGTTTTTTGTTGCCAGACCCAGCTCAGCCATAGCTAACATAGCCGAAGGCATATTAGATCTAAGTTTAAGCGCTTTTCTTAAATGTCTTTCAATTTTTTTATAATCAGGATTATCAGCCTGTAATAAACAATAGCCTAAATTCGCATGGGCAACTTCAGGTGTTTGATAAAACTGATTACGTAAAGTTTTCTCAAACTGCTCAGTTGCTTCTTCATATTTTTTTATACTACATAAAAAAGTACCATAATTATTATGAAGTTCCGGATCACGAGTACCAAGATTCAATGCCTCAAGATAATAGTTTTCTGCTTCAATCGGCTTATCAATCATTGTCATTAACACAGCCAGTGTGGTGTATGCAGGAACATATTTACTATTAAACTTTATCGCTTTCTTAAGTTTTTCCTCTGCGACTTCAAGATCACCCCTGCGCATATAACCAGAAGCAAGTTGCACATTGATTTCAGCAGCTTCTTTATCTTTTCTTTCTTTTTCAAGTTCTTTTGGAGTGGAAGCACATGCAACCAAAGACCCTAATAAAACAATAATTAACCACAACTTCATCCGAATCATGTATTCATTCCCAGTCTTGGTACTTTAAACTTATTTTCTCGACGGCTCTTATCGGCTACTTTACCCACTAACTGACCACAGGCTGCATCAATATCTTCACCACGTGTTTTTCTTATTACTGTTGTAACACCAGCTTTCATTAATACATCCTGAAAACGTCTTACTGCATTATTTGAAGATGTTCCATACCCTGAACCGGTAAATGGATTAAAGGGTATCAGGTTTATTAAAACTGAAATACCGTCTAATACCTTTATTAATTCTTCTGCATCCTGCTTTGAATCATTCACGCCATCCAACATAACATATTCAATGGTTAACCTTGAACGAGCTGAACGTTTTTCCATAAAACGATGACAGGCTGCTATTAGTGCTTCTAAATTATATTTTTTATTAATCGGCACAAGATCATCACGTAAGTCATCACGTGTTGCATGTAACGAAATCGCCAACTGAACATCATGGCGCTCCGCAAGTCTGTCCATAGCGGGAACAACCCCGGCTGTACTAACCGTTACTCGTCGCTTACTCAGCCCATATGCAAAGTCATCTAACATTACGTCGATAGCTTTCATTACATTTTCAAAATTAAGCAATGGTTCACCCATGCCCATCAAAACTACATTAGTGATTTTACGGCCTGGTTTTTTCTCTTCATCTAATAAACGAGTTGCTAACCAAATCTGAGATAAAATTTCAGCAACCGTTAAATTACGGCTAAACCCCTGTCGAGCAGTAGAACAGAAACTACAATCAAGGGCACAACCCACCTGAGATGAAATACAAAGCGTTCCACGATCATCTTCAGGAATATATACGGCTTCTATTCTATTATTATCATCCAGCCCCATCACCCACTTTCTAGTGCCGTCTTTAGAGATTTGATCAACAATAACATCCAGCGGTTTAATACAGGCCTTTTCTTTTAACTGGGCACGTAATGTCTTACTGATATTTGTCATTTCATCAAAATCAGAAACGTTCATCTGATGAATCCACTTTGTTACCTGAGATACGCGAAAGGGCTTTTCACCTAATTCAGCAAAAAATGTTTCCATATCCTGACGGTTTAAACCTAGCAGGTTAGTTTTTTCAATATGTGGGAAATGGACAGGTGTGCTCACAGGAATCTCAAGCGGTTTGTAACCGCATAATATATAAAAAGGGTATTATAAACGAATAACTGGATAAAACACTGATTTTAGTGATGTTTTTGATAAAAACTAGAGTTGCATAGAAGAATTCATGGGATTGAATGCAATGTTTGTGAATTGCGCAGCTAACATAGGGCTCAGATTGTATTTAATCGCTCTATATGGTTATTTAGAAAACTCACCAGTGGGCCAGATTAACCTACCAGCACATTCCAGATGTAACCATAATAAGCTTTACTGACTTCACAGGCATTAGACCCGCACAAGTTATGGACGATGCAGCCGCCCCCCGATATAACAAGTACAAGGGGTAAAACTAGTCTTTCTCTTCTATCCAGGTCATTTGAATTGCCTCAAGGGCTTTTTCACCTGACTTTTGTGGATCATCATCGAAATCCTCAAGATCACATACCCACTGGTGCAGGTCTGTAAATCGAATATATTGAGGATCTACATCCGGATGCTTTTCATCAAGCTCTAAGACAATATCCAGTGTATCAGTCCATTTAAGACCCATAATCAATACCTCCAGTAATTCTGCTAATAAAACTTAATGGTTTTCAGAAACCATATTAATGGTGTATTTAGGCAACTCTACAACCAGATCTGTATCGGATACAACTGTCTGACAACTTAAACGAGAGTCAGGATCAAGACCCCAGGCTTTATCGAGCATGTCATCTTCATCATCTGTATTCTCATTTAATGAATCCAGCCCTTCTCGAACATATACATGACAGGTAGTGCAGGCACATGATTTCTCACACGCGTGCTCTATTTCAATATCATTACGTAACGCTGCATCACAAATTGTTTCTCCAGGTTTAGCATCAAATGCAGCACCTTCAGGACAGAGCGTTTCGTGGGGCAGAAAAATAATCTGCGGCATTTTAATCTCTCTTTAAACTTAAAAATTTCGTTAATATATAAAATAAATAAGAAGTAATATCTGGATAACACTTAACAGGTGCGCCCCAAAAAACTGCTCTTACTCACATTTTTTGTTACTTTACTTAAATTCTTCTACCTGATGACCCGCCATAGATTTTTGCACACTGGCATTCATTCTACGCGCAACATACTCCGCGCTAACTTTTTCAAGTTTAGACATGGCATCTTTTAACTGCTGGGTTTCCGTTGCATTATGGCGAGATATTTCAAGCTCCTGCCTTACCAGCAAAATTGCTTCGCGCTCTTCTGCACTCAGCATATCTTCACCATCATCGGCCATTGCCGAATCAATAGCTTCGAGAACTCGATCAGCTTCTACCTGTTGTTCACGAAGACTACGTGCATCTTTATCATCTCCTGCAAACTCCATTGAGGCTTTTAACATGGCTTCAATTTCAGAATCCTGCAAACCATATGAAGGTTTAACTTCAACACTGGCCTCAATACCGGAGGTTTCTTCTTTTGCTGATACGCTTAATAAACCATCAGCATCGACTTGAAACGTAACTCTAATTCGAGCTGCGCCAGCCACATGTGATGGGAAACCACGTAACTCAAATTTAGCCAGAGACCGGCAGTCATCAACCAGCTCTCGCTCACCCTGAACAACATGAACCGCCATTGCGGTTTGGCCATCTTTATAAGTTGTAAACTCCTGTGCTCGAGATACAGGAATAGGCGTATTACGAGAAATAATTTTCTCAGAAAGCCCACCCATGGTTTCAATACCAAGCGATAAAGGCAGCACATCCATTAACAACAGATTGCCTTCTGCATCATTTCCAACTAATGCATTTGCCTGAATAGCCGCGCCAATTGCAACCACTCGATCAGGATCAATATCAACTTTAGGATCTGTTTCAAAAAAATCACCAACCTGCTCACGCACTCGTAAAGCACGTGTTGAGCCACCGACCATAACAACGTCTAATACCTGGTCTTTTTCAACATCCGCATCACGTAAAGCACGTCGACAAGACATCAGCGATTTTTTTATTAACGGATCAATTAGTGTATTTAAGATATCTCTATCTAGTGTACCTGACCAGTTATTATCAGCTGAAAACTCAATTGCAATTTCAACTTCAGCACGCTCACTTAAAGCTTCTTTAGCTTTACAGGCTTCAAGTAAAAGTAGACGCAACAAACCAGAGCCTAACTCTGAAGAGTTAACCCCTGCTTCTTTAATAATCCATTCAGCAATAGCATGGTCAAAATCATCTCCGCCTAACGCACTATCACCACCAGTAGATAAAACTTCAAACACGCCCTGCTTAAGCTGCATGATAGAAATATCAAATGTTCCACCACCCAGATCATATACAGCAACGACACCTTCTGCTCCGCTATCTAAACCATAAGCGACCGCAGCGGCAGTGGGTTCATTCAATAACCGTAAAACATTAATCCCCGCCAGGGTAGCCGCGTCTTTAGTCGCCTGACGCTGCGCATCATCAAAATAAGCAGGCACTGTAATTACCGCACCTTCTAATTCATCTCCTAATGTTTTCTGACCGCGAAATTTTAATGCTTTTAAAATATCAGCAGAAATTTCTACTGCTGTTTTATTTCCAGCGGCGGTTTTAATCTTCGGTACAGCAGAATCAGTCTCTGCAAATTCATAAGGCAATACATCACTCAACGATTTAAACTGCGCTTGCAAGTCCTCTATGCCGCGCCCCATTAAACGTTTAATTGATGAAATTGTATTATGCGGATCTTTAACCTGATTTTCTTTTGCAATAGAACCAACAACAATTGAATCAGCACTATACTGAACAACTGAAGGTAGTAGGTGCTTACCTTGAACATCCGGCAAAGTATCCGCCTGACCACTTCTTACCGATGCAACCAATGAATTCGTTGTACCCAGATCAATACCAATAGCAAACTTGTGCTCATGTGGTTTTGTTGACTGTCCCGGTTCTGATATTTGTAATAAAGCCATTAAATTAATTCATCTTCCAGTTGTTCAACAATTTCATTAACTTCTTTCTCTGCTTTGTTTATAAACTGAAGTTTACGTACAATTTCACGACTTTTTTCAAGATCTTCCTGCTGGTAAAAATCAGCAAATTCAATTATCAGCTTTTCAGCTTTAGATTTAAGATCACCCAATATAGTATCTAATACATCTAAAGGATCAGGCTGATTTCGAACATCTGCGATAGATTCACGCATCTCCATTTGTTCCATTAAAAAAGCACCGTCCATTGACGTATCCGTTTCACCATTCATATCAACACCCTTAAGGGTGAGCATATACTGCAATCTGGAAACTGGCTTTTTTAGTATTTCAAATGCTTCGTTAATTAACGAGGTTTTTTGCATCGCCTCACGTTTCTCAGCATCTGAACTATTCGCAAATTTATCAGGATGAACCTGTTGCTGGAGTTCTCGATTTTTTTCTTTTAACAAATTCACATCCGGCTCAGTTGTAACCGGCTGTGAAAATATTTCAAAATAATTTAAATTAAAGATAGAGTCTGACATGTGATTTCTAAGAAGTGATGAAAAAATTAAAAAATATTAAACGGTAAAGCTTTCGCCACAACCACAAGCATCTTTTTCATTTGGATTATTAAATGCAAAACCTTCGTTCAGGCCTTCTTTAACAAAATCCATTTCTGTACCGTCGATATATACCAGACTCTTTTTATCAACAACAATAGTTACACCGTTGCTTTCAAAAATTTCATCTTCGTCAGAGTTAACATCATCAACAAACTCGATAACATAAGCCATACCAGAGCAGCCGGTTGTTTTAACACCCAAACGCACACCTACTCCACTGCCACGATTTGCGAGGAAATCATTAACTCGTTTAGCGCCCTGCTCTGTAATTGATACTGACATATCTGCTATCTCGTTTTAAGTTAATTAAACTTATGCTTCTTTTTTCTTCATGTAATCTTCAACCGCTGCACTAATAGCATCTTCAGCTAATACTGAGCAATGCACTTTAACAGGGGGTAGCGCGAGTTCTTCTGCGATATCCAGGTTTTTGATCTGTTTGGCTTCATCTAGCGTTTTGCCCTTCATCCACTCGGTAACTAATGAGCTTGAAGCGATCGCTGAACCACAGCCGTAAGTTTTAAAGACCGCATTTTCAATAATGCCGGCATCACTCACTTCGATCTGCAAACGCATTACATCACCACAAGCTGGTGCACCCACCATACCGGTACCAACGTTTTTCGCGTCTTTGTCTAATACACCCACGTTACGTGGATTTTCGTAGTGGTCGAGTACTTTTTCACTGTAGGCCATTTTCTTAACTCCTAAATCTTTTTTGCCACAGAGGCACAGGGTTCACAGAGGTTTTCTGTTTATCCTGACTTGTGGATCTATTGTTCTATTTTAACTCTTTTGGCTCCATTCGCGTAGCGAATAAACCCCCTATTCATCTTAAATTAGTGCTTTACGACCGCTCATCAAACATCGGACTAAACGGCCGAGTTTGCTGTGAGAGCAAGGCGCGGTGAAATTTAATGTGTGAGCCTATGCCTTATAGGCGACTCACATTAAATATTCGCCAGCAACGCCGCTATCGCAGTAAAATCGGCCGTTTAGTGGGCGGCCCATTCAACTGAGTTTAGATCTATTCCGTCTTTGAACATGTCCCATAACGGCGACAGGTCGCGTAGT
>Ga0316204_10003508_pt1 | contig 31062 bp, 29 predicted proteins | sample 6monrhotite_MG_2_FD_205661 | JGI IMG/M metagenome (GOLD analysis project Ga0316204, IMG submission 205661) | Microbial mat bacterial communities from mineral coupon in-situ incubated in ocean water Damariscotta River, Maine, United States -... | ecosystem: Environmental > Aquatic > Marine >...
ATTAATTTTCTGGTTATAATACCGTCAGGATTATAATTATAAAAATATGGAATCTCTTCTATACATAATATGAATAATAATAATTAAATCCTGCCGCATTAATTTGCAAACAGTTTAACGTACATAAAATTTTAGTTACTTTCCAGGCAAACAACTGCCTGCAGACCTTTGCATGGAAAATATATTCAATCTTTATGTTTCTTTTACCTAATCACGAGACAATTATATGGATAACGTTACAATATACAGTCTTCGAAATTCTTTTGCTGCTTCAGCAATCGCAATAGTCTTATCTGCTTGTGGTGGTGGTAGTGAAACACCTACGCCAGCAACGCCTCCACCTGTCAGCCAGATTACTAAAACTGGTGTTTTCGTTGACAGTCTGGTCGCTGGCATTTCATATAGGACTGCAACAATAACAGGCGTCACTAACGCTGCTGGTGAATACGATTATGTAGAGGGCGAGACCGTTACATTTTCTATTGGTGGTATCACGCTTGGTACTACCGTTGCTGCACCAGTCTCCACACCCATTGACCTTGTTTCTGGTGCGGCAGATGCCTCAAATCCAGTTGTGATAAATATTGTTCGCTTACTTATCACTCTTGATGATGATGGCGACCCAAGCAACGGTATCACAATTGCACCTGCAACACTTACAGCTGCTGCTACTAGTAGTGTGTCTTTTACTAGCCCTACCTTTGATGCAGACGCGCAAGCCATTGTCACATCTTTAATGCCAGGTACGACGCTAGAGTCTGCAACTGTTGCACAAAACCATTTCAACGAAACATTAAAAACAACCTGGGGTTCTATGACCTGGGGGTCAGATTGTTGGAAAGTACTATGCACCTAAACCAAATTAGAAAACATACTTTAGAGTATTAACAATTGAGGGAACATCATGAATAAATTAATAATAACTACATTAATGGGGATTGGACTGGTTATAAGCTCACACGCTTTTGCTGTTGGCGCTCCAGTTGCTAACGTGTTTTCGAACGGCAGTCCTGCTGATGCCGATCAAGTTAATTCAAACTTCCAGGAATTAGCCGATCGCATTTCTGATAATCCGGGTCCAGCCGGACCTCAGGGCGCAGACGGGGCAACAGGTGCTACTGGTGCTCAAGGGTTAACGGGTACTACTGGTCCTCAAGGTCCAGCCGGACCTCAGGGCGCGGACGGGGCAACAGGTGCTACCGGTGCTCAAGGGTTAACTGGAGCTACTGGTCCTCAAGGTGTGGCCGGTGCTCAAGGGTTAGCTGGTGCTACTGGTCCCCAAGGCGCAACTGGTTCTCAAGGTGCTACTGGTCCACAAGGTGTAACTGGAGCAGCTGGTCCTCAAGGCACCACAGGCTTAACAGGTGCTACTGGTCCAACTGGTCCTCAAGGAATCGCGGGTGTAGATGGCGCTAATGGTGCAGACGGTGCAACAGGCCCAACTGGTCCAACTGGTCCTCAAGGTATACAAGGCCCAGCGGGCGAAGCTTTAGCCACCTACGCTAGCGCTGACTACAGAACAACCGTGTCTCTGAAGCAATACGCAGTGACTGGTGCAACCTGGACTTCCGAGTACCGTACAACTGACAGAACATCTGTGCCTAGTAGAAATGTCATCTATATTGATCGTCGTGATGGAGCTAATACCACCATTAACTTTCGTACTCGCACATATTTATCAGCAGCAGGAGGTGCAAGTTTCGAGTCTTCAGATATCTATAATCCATCCGATATTGGGTTTGACCGTACTGCACCACTATCAACGGCAACACCAACTACCTCCATTGTATTCTCAAGTCCATTGCTGACAAGATCTAATGCCATGGCTGTTGGTCATACCTGGGGAAGTGGTTCCGAATTAACTTCAACAAACAATATTACTGCTGCAGTAACTGCTGGAGCTTACTCCGACATTCGGACACTATTATCAGTCGAAGACATCACCGTTACTTCTGGTTCTTATACTGGCTGTTTAAAAGTGGCTATTCGTCGTATGGCTACAACCCTCGGCAATGCTTTTCAAAGAACCGATTGGCTGTGCCCTAATGGTATCGGAATGGTCAAATCAATAACCGTGTTTAATAATAGTGGATCTACGTCTAGTAGAGTTATGGAATTGACTAACGTTTCTCCATAGTTCGCTTAGCATATAACAAGGCGTATCATTTCGATGCGCCTTGTGCTTTTTAAAACAACTCTGTTTCACTTGTTTGTTCTTCTTCAACTCTTAAAAGATGCCTCTCTGATTCGTTCCAGGCTCTTTCTTTTAACACAAACTTATTTAACTTTTCTCTTAGTACATCCGCCAATTTCTCAAGGTCATCTTTACTCACAGAATGAATTTTACTGTTTTCCAAAGCTTCAGAATTAATTTCGATTAATGCATCAATAGCCTTCTTGGCTTCATTCGCTGATTCGTATTGGCTAGATGACGATATTGAAATATCATTTGAATTGCTCTGGATGTCTGTAATGGCTGTTTCAATATGATTTAACTGCGTATGAGTTTGTTTAACTTCACTTACTGCCCTTGATATTAATACATTACCCTCCTCTATGTTTCCAGCAAGCCTTTTCGAGTCATCCTCAATGCTCTCTATCATTGACTTTACTTCAATTGTTGATTGTTGCGTTCTATCTGCCAGCACTCTAACTTCATCTGCCACCACAGCAAAACCCCTTCCTTGCTCACCTGCTCTTGCCGCTTCTATTGCAGCATTTAGTGCCAGCAAGTTTGTTTTTTCTGAGATCATATTAATTACTGCTAACACAGAACTTATACTCTCAATATTACCTTCAAGGCTTTTTAACGTTGAAGACACTTCATTTATATTTTCTGATACCTGATGGATTACATTTACCGTACTATCCATTTTTTCACGGCATTCATTAGTACTTGTAACTCCATTTTCAACTGCTTTACTGATACACGCGCTGTTTTTCATTACATCCTGACTTGTCTCATGTGTCTGTATAATTGAATTAGCCATTTTCTCACTAAAGTTAACCTGCATTACTGTCTTTTGTATTATGTTGCCATAGGTGTTTGCTAATTCTTTTGACATTGGCACTAATCGACTCACTGAGCTTTCTACGGCAAATAAGTACCCATGTGACTTTTCAAATAAATGATTAAGCGCGCCAATAAATTCTTTTACTACTGAATTACCGCTAATCTTAATTTTAGTGTTAAGACAAACTCCATTCACAACAGACTCTTTTATTTCATATGTCAGACTGTGAATTTTCTGCTTCCATGCCTTGTTGACCAGAAACATGATAAGCATGGCTAGTAAAATATCTTTTACAATATATATGAAAGGTTGATTGTAATGCTGAAGAAATATATTAGTGCCGACAATTACTATAATGAAAAGAGAAATCTTTAATACATTAGTTTTCATACGCACAAGCCTTATAATGGTAATATATATATTTTTCTTACCATTCTATCGGCGTATATGGATAATATTTAACATACAAAAAGTATCAAACACTAAAATATTGCGATCTGTAACAAATGTTTACTAATTATTGATATATAAACTTGTACTTGTCACATTTATAATATGGGATTATAAATCTTATTCCTCCATACCCAATTCTTTGATTTTACGTGTCAAAGTATTCCGACCCCATCCGAGTAGCTTTGCAGCATCCTGTTTACGGCCACCCGTTTTTCGCAATGCTGTTTCTATCATGACTTTTTCAAAGGCCGGGATTGCTTGTTCCAGAATTGATTCATCTCCTTGTGCTAATGCCTGTTCTGCCCAACGACGTAACGACTCTTGCCAGTTGCTCCCAACAACACTGTCTCCAGTTTCTTTGCCCAACAATTCCGGGGGCATATCATCAAGCCGCACCGTTTGTCCTGGTGACATCACGGTTAACCAACGGCAGGTATTTTCCAGCTGCCGTACATTACCCTGCCAAGGCAATGTGGAAATAAAGGCTTCAGCATCTTTATCCAGTGACTTCGTTTCCATGCTGAGTTCATTTGCCGCTAGAACAAGAAAATGTTTTGCCAGTAAAGGGATGTCTTCCTGTCGTTCGCGTAAGGCGGGAATATGAATACGTATTACATTCAAGCGATGAAATAAATCCTCACGAAACATACCCGCACTAACCCTTTTTTCAAGATCCTGGTGAGTTGCTGCTATGATACGCACATCAACTTTCACCGGGCTACGACCACCGACACGATAGAACTCTCCGTCCGCCAAAACACGTAATAGCCTCGTTTGTAGCTCAGCAGGCATATCGCCAATTTCATCTAAAAATAAGGTTCCACCATCCGCTTGTTCAAAACGTCCTTCGCGTGATGCTTGTGCGCCCGTAAACGCACCTTTCTCATGCCCAAATAACTCTGACTCCATCAAGTCTTTAGGGATTGCTGCCATGTTTAAGGCAATAAAAGGTTTATCTGCGCGTGGACTATGTTGGTGCAGAGCATGGGCAACCAGCTCTTTACCGGTTCCAGATTCTCCATTAATTAGCACCGTAATGTTTGATCGCGATAAACGACCAATTGCACGAAACACCTCCTGCATGGAGGCGGCAGCGCCAATAATTTCCGGAGTTTCAACTTCCTCCTGAACGACACTTTGACTACTGCTTCTTGAATGCGTTACTGCTCGTCGGGTAAGTTCAACGGCTTCATCGACATCAAAAGGCTTGGGCAAATACTCGAATGCGCCTTCCTGATATGCCGAGACAGCACTATCAAGATCTGAGTGCGCTGTCGTAATGATTACGGGTAGTTCTGGATACTGGTGATGAATATGTTGTAACAGTTCAAAACCATCCATGCCAGGCATTCTAACATCACTAATAATGGCATCAGGCTTCGTTCGACTGAGTGCACGAAGGACACTACTGCCATCTTCAAAACATTTAACGTCCATGCCTGCTTGCTTTAATGCTTTTTCAAGCACCCAGCGAATGGATCTATCATCATCTACAACAAATATTTTTTCCGTGCCCATAATAGCTTTTACTCACTATGTTGAATTGGCAATAAAATTGAAAAGCATGTATAGCCAGGCTGACTATCACATTCAATAATTCCACTGTGTTGTTGAATTAATGACTGTGCTATCGATAAGCCAAGACCAGAACCTTCCGCACGACCAGTAATCATTGGGAAAAATATTTTTTCCTTAATGGATTCATCAATACCAGGACCGTTATCACTGATATCGATCTTCAATACCAGACGATAACGTTTGTGCCCAATGGTATAATTACGTTCAATGCGGGTTTTAAGGGTAATCTCACCTTTTTGATGTAAAGCCTGGCTCGCATTACGAACAATATTCAAGATTGACTGTATTAACATGTCTGGATCAGCGACTAACTCTGGCAGACTAGTGTCATAATCACGCTTTATATTAAGCCCTTCTGTTACTTCAATTAATACCAGGCTGCGCACACGCTCTAAAACTTCATGGATATTTATTTCACGTTTCTTCGGTACACTATTGGGACCAAGCAAACGATCCACAAGGTTTTGTAAGCGATCCGCCTCCTCAATAATGACTCGGGTATATTCTTTTAACTCAAAGCTATCCAGTTCTCTTTCAAGAAGCTGTGCAGCACCCCGCAAGCCACCAAGAGGATTTTTAACTTCATGAGCCAGACCACGCAATAACTCTTTGGTGGCATTTTGCTGTGAATAAAGATTCTCATCACGCGTGATTCGTAGTAGACGATCCAGTCGTGTCATTTCAAGCAAAAGCTCTGGCTCACCCTCCTGGCCTACAAGTGCTGATACCGTTAAGTCAACACACATTTCCCGGTCACGTAGCAGCATTAAGGTTAATTCATGACGTATTAATGGGTGATTACTACTGAGGCACTCTTGTAGATCATCACGCAAGGCTTCTTCACTTTGCATTAACTCATCAATATCAAGACCCAGTAGATGACGCGCACTCATCGCAAACATCATTTCGCCTGCGGGATTGATATAGCGCAAGCGCATGTCTGCACTGAAACACAGCACTACAGAATTGAGGCTCTCCAGAATTCTCTGGTAGACATCATTTTGGGGCATCATTACGGTGGGCATATCCTTTCATTGCAATATATAAACCAACTCGGTGTTTCTTGGTTTTTTACCAACTTGTTTCTGATCAAATATAAAAATATTAATAAAAACAAATGGATACAAATATTCCAACGGGTGGACTCAAATCAGTTTTTCTATAATTGTTTTATATATTAGTAGATTAAGACCTTCAGCGCACCAAAAAAGTGCGCATATATATTTACAGGTCCAATTCAGGTCATGGAGTGGGAGGCGTTACTTTCGGCGTAACCGGATTAACAGGCTTTTTAAATTGCTTTGACATCCGCTTCATATAAAATTCAACAGATTCTGTTTCTGTTACAAGTTTACCCTCGGCATCACGGATCGCTACTTTTAGGTGATGTATACCACGATCAATGTTTTTGAGTTCTATTATGGCTTTATCTGTCTCAAGTAAAATATTATCGTTGAGTATAAGGACCAGTTTTTCACCATCTTTTAACCATTCGGGTTTATTGGTGTCTTTATTAACCTCGGCAGTATCCTGTTCCTTCTCTTTGCGCTGCTCTTTAGTACGCTTTTCTTTTGTATCCTTTTCATTGAACGTATTCGCAAGATTAATTTCTACTACCATCTCACCCTGATTGTTACGTATTGTTTGTTTTTCAGTCGGTCTCACAATTCTAATTTGAACAGGTCCAGTCTTTTCTGCAATATTCTCAGCAACCGGTGTAGCACGTTTAATTTTTTCAAATTTGTATGCTGGTACTTTTTGAACTTTCATTTCCCTTGCGCCAGGGGAATCTTTATCACTAAACTCGGTTACGCCTTTGTCATCAACAGATCGATAAACGGTTTCAGCCTGAACAACTGACAGACAACAAAGTTGAACAATAATGATTACAAATAATCTATTGACTGGCATTATCATGGGCTTCCATTTTCCTTAACCGGCTATCAACAAATTTTTGAAGTTTAGCTGGCAATTTTAATTTGCGTGCTTTTAAAAAGGCAGACTTTGCTTCTTTTTTCTTCTCCAGCTTTTCCAAAGAAATAGCCATGCCCAGCCACCATTGTGACTGTTTTGGATTATTTTTTATTAACTTTAAATATGTTGCTGCGGCAGCATCGTGCTCTTGGTTTTTCTGATATAAGCCAGCCAAAAGCGCATAGTAACTTATATTATTATTTAAGGATGGAGGCTCTTTATTTAACATGGCAATCGCTCCTGGTAATTGATTATTTGCCATAAAGGTGCGCGCATAAATTTCACGATAAGGCATATACGATGGTGATAATGACATGCCTCTTTTTAAAATATCAGCAGCATCAGTAATCCGTTGCTGCTGCAAATATAATACTGCCAAAGTCTCTCTTGCTTTTATATGAGATGCTACTAATCCTATGGCGTGCAACAGCTTATGTTCTGCAGCATTTTGTTGCCCGCGTGCAAGAAGTTCATAGCCCTGCTGATATGATATTTCAGCACGTTTATTTTTATCCAGTGGACGCAGTTTCTTTTGTACGACCGCGCTTTGCTTAACAACAGGATCGGCTTCGGCAAGCTGCATCCGTGGAAGTTCTTTTTCTTTAAGTTTAGCTATGACATCTTGTTTGGCAGGCAAAGTTCCTGTCGCCATCAAAGCAGCCAACATTTTACGCGCCTGTATTTCTTCTAGTTCAGGTATTTCAGAAGTTTTTGAAGGATTAACGTTTTCATGCTCAGCATCATGTTTAATTAATTCTTGTGTCGGCTCTGATCCCCCAACTGAACTCACCCTATCATTAGTCTGATTAAATAAAAGTGACTCTTTACTGTTTTCAGATGCAATCTCGATCTGCTTTTCAGCGTTTCCACTAAAATGGAAGTATCCGGCTGCTGCCATGCCAGTACAAAGAATACTCGCTATCGTTATTGCTGATACAAAATGACGTTTATTATAAGACTTGCTTGACGCTGTCCAGGCAATCCCTTTGATTGTGTCCTGATGCTCATCCAGTTGTGGTGCGCTTCGCTCTTCCAGGTCTTTTAACATTTGATTGATTAAGCTCATAACCGCCTCAAATCTTTACCAGGCCGACAACAACAATTAAAGCCATTGCTGCCATGCCACCACTTAACCAACGTCGCCACTGGAACGTTCTGCGTGACCACTGCTGTGATTTTCTAGTATCATCAATTGCCTGTATCGTATGCGCAGATGTAATAAGTCGGTTTCCTTTGCCAAAGCAGGCCATCAAGGATTTATGGCAAAGTATATTAATCAGTCGTGGTATGCCCTGACTATTCTTATAAATCATATCCAGGGCTTTATCTTCAAATAATTGACTGCCATCATAACCGGCAACGATTAAGCGATGTTGTACATACGCCTGCATACCATCACGGTCGATGGGTTCGATATTATAAGCAAAGGTTATGCGCTGTTTAAGCTGACGTATTTTCGCTTGCTCTAATCGTTTATTTAATTCTGGCTGACCAAACATGACAACCTGGAGTAATTTTCTTTTTTCTGTTTCAAGATTCGTCATTAAGCGTAATGCTTCAAGTGTCTCATCAGGCATCGCCTGTGCTTCATCAACACATAATACAATTTTCTTGCCTTCTTTGGTCAACTCGATAAGCTTGTCAGAAATAAGTCTCTGTAAGCGATGCACAAAGTGTGTAATCTCAATACCTAGCTCTTCTGCTACCGCAACCTGTAATCCATAAGGTGAAAGAAGAGGGTTGGGCAAATAAATACTTATGTAATCATCTGATAGTGAGTTTAATAATTTCCGACACATAAGCGTCTTACCCGTACCGACCTCACCAGTAACTTTTATAAACCCTTCGCCCGTTTTTAGTGCAACTAGTAGTGTATTTAGAGCCTGTGCATAATGACCATAGGAAAAAAAGTATTCTGTATCTGGCGACAGAGAAAATGGTGATTCTTTAAGGCCAAAGTAATGTTGATACACTATTTGCTTTCCTGTTCTTGCCAAAAATTTCTGAATCTTCCGCGTGTCTTTTCAATTTGTTTCGACCACTTCTCATCGTTATCAATTACGACCGGCCTTAGTAAAATTACTAACTCGCTCTTTCGGGTAACTTGTTTGGTGTGCCTGAATAAATTACCGACAATTGGTATGTCACCAAGAAACGGTACGCTTGCCTCACTATCACTTGTAGAGTTTTGCATTAAGCCGCCAATAATCACTACCTGACCACTTTTCGCGCGTATCACACTATCTGACTCTCGGATCGTGCTTACTGCCAGTGGTATGCTTAAACTTGTCGTCGATGAGGTACTTATTTGTTTTGTTTTTTCAGTGACTTCAACCACGGTTGGGTGAATATAAAGAATAACATTGTTATCCTCGCTAATCTGCGGAATGACATCAAGGGCCACGCCTGAAAAGAATGGTGTTAACTCAACATTATTTTGTGTACTGCTCGTACCAGTCGTCGTGTTTGTACTGCTTTCAACATCCGTTACAAAAAATTCATCCGTACCTACTTTAATAACCGCCTTTTGATTATTTACTGTTGATACTTGTGGGCTGGAGAGGACATGTACATCGCCCTGTGACTCCAATAGTTCAATAAACGCGGCAAAATCATTACTGATGTTAAGCGCCAGACTGAAGGCACCGCCAAAGGCTGATGCTGCAGTGCCTGCAATCTGGTTAAGTGCGCTAGGATCTAAATTACCGCTATTACCTTTTATGCCTGTAAAACCAGTATCAAAGACACCGCCACCGCCGCCAGTCTGCCCAACAAGAAAACGGTTGCTGTTAGTCTGTTCAAGCGCCGCCCAATTTATACCGGCCTGAAAACCCTCTTTAAGTTCTACCTCAAGTATTTTGGCCTCAATAATTACCTGCCTTTGCACAATTGCCTGTGTGTCACGCAAATATTGTTCAACTACACGCAGCTCTTCCGGCATCGCCCGTACAATCACCAAGCCTGAGTGTTTATTTACAACAATACTACGGCCATCTCCTGCGCCTACCATTGACGTTAGCGTTGCATTTAACTCTGACCAGAAGTCTGAACTACTTTCTGTTTTAACCTGACTACCGGAGACACTGCCCTGACCCCCGGAGCTTGCTGTGCTGCTATCACTGGAACTATTTGCTGCGTCGGTTACCTGGCCTGAGCTAATCCGTACTTCGGACTGACTATGACGTTTAATGGCTAAATAATTAATTTTAAAACTGCGCGTACGCATTACATCAGCGTAAATATGAAAACCCGTATTGTCTTTTTCATAGTCATACCCATACACCTTACGTGTAACATTCATCACGTCTTCTATACTGACGTTTTTTAAATCAAGGCTTATATAGCCTTTAACATCTGGATGCAAAATCATATTGTATGGCGTCCCATCCACCAGGCTCATAAAAAATTGTTTCGCAGGAGAACGATGCACTTTAATATCAAAACGTGGCTCAATATCTAACTGATTCTTTCTTGGTAATTGCAAATTAATAGGGGGTAACAAATCTACTGTTTCAGGGGCGCTCTCACTTTCACTACTTTCAGATTGTGGTGAATTACTATCCAACGCCTCTTCAAAAAGTTTCCAGGTTTCATTATTACGCGGTGGCTCACTGGCGCACGATACTAATAGACTTGCAAGTAATGTAATACTTAACGTCTTTAAGTTCTGTTTAAATCTGGCTTGTGTAATTACTAACAAGTTTCTTACTCCATCAATACTCGACGTTGTCGTTTTACAATCGTCGGTAACAACTTAATAATAATATTTTTATTCTTAAAATTAAGCGTCACCACAGCGGGTTGAATATCAATTAATTTTGCGCCATTTACCTTTTCACCAATGGATAATATTTTTCCATTAATCATCGCATGACGTCGCTTTTGTCCAATTAATATCGAGGTCAATCTCCATTTGGCAATTTTATTTTGAGAGATATTTTTAATGCTACTACCGCGCATATTTGGTGGTTGCATAGGATCTGTTATCGCAAAAGTCGAGCCTGAAATTATCATTAAAAGACTTATGCATATAAGAAATTTCTTCATACTACACACCTATCCAGGTTTCTTTTAAACTTAGGGTGTGCAACTTCAAAATGATTTTTGCCTGGGGATATTTGATAATTTCAATATCAATTGCATTCCAGTAAAAATCCCATGGGAGTTCTTCCAACGCTTTTAAATAATCCAACGTATGCAAATAGCTACCCCGTAACTCCATTTTAAATCCATGTCTATAAAGACCAGCATGAGAAACTTTTTCTTCCTCTAGTAGCTCCTCTTTCCCTGAATTGGTATCTGCAAATATATATTCTGCGGGTAAGCTTTCTAATCGAACAAGCTTGAGTTTTGTTTTTTGTTTCAAGACATCCTCAAGAAGCCCTGCCATACGACCAGGGTCAACAAACCCGCGCATTTTTTGTTGCAGGCTCGCATTAATCGTTTTAATCGCCGCTTGAAGCTCAGTAATTTTTACTTTGTTCAATTTATTTGGATCATTATCCGAGCGTGAAATAATCGCATCTATCTGCATTTGTAATGCTTTTTCCTGATTCAATATATTTGCGTGCTTACTCTTCAATTGTTCTTTTTGTAAATTTAGTGGATCACTAATTAATACTGTCCATAAGCTAATAACAGCAACGACTATTACAACAAGGATAAGAATTCGTTCACGCTCATTTCGAACATTAAACCAGTCACAAAAATTTTGCCAATATAGCTTCACTCTTGAATTTCACTCTTTAATTCAGTATTCAAATCGAAATTTACCCAGCTATTTTTTATATCCACTCTACTCAAAACAAACGATTTAAATTCTTTACCTGAAAAACTCGCCTCACTACCAAGCTTCTGTAAAAACTTTGGAACTAATTCAGGCTCAAGCGAACCACCAGATAGACTCAAATGTTTACCACCTTGATCTATCGTGAAACGTGTTAACCAAATCCCATCTATGTGCTGTTTCGACAAACCTTGTAGGTGATCGGCGAATCCATGTGTATTCCCATACTCACCTTCACTTAAAATTCCCAGTATTTGCTGTTTCTGGCGTACTTCCTTATCTAACTGACTGACACGCAGGACCAGACGCTTATCTTCCTGGGGACCTGGATGCTTAGCTTCAACGAATTTTATTTCTTGCTGTTTATTTATTAAAACCTGTTCAGAATTAACGATGTCCTGTTTTATATTCCAAATTTGAAACATTCCGAAAGCTTCTAAACCCATCATCATTAATGCAAATAGCGAGACAATTAATACCAGCTGCTTTGCCGACCACATAACTTTAACGGGTCGTAAAACGTCCTGAAACAAATTGACTTGTTGTCTCATTTACTCACCACGCTATCATGACGTAATGCGGCACCAATTGCTGCCCAACATGCGGCTTGACGAGATCGCTCAACAGGTTCACTTATGTCCAAAATGGCACTTAAATCCAGCATTCGAATTTGCACACCTAATTGACTCGCCATGTAATTAATTATGCCAGGAACCTCTATTGCTAATGGTGCAATGATTAAATTGCTTATTGGCGCAAGACCAAAGTGACCTTCGTAATAATCCAGGGATCGTTGTACTTCGAGGACAATCTGGTCCATGGCACGTTGTAAGTCTGGAGATAGTCCAACAACACTCATATCGCCTGTATCATTTGTTTGCGGTCGATCAAGCTCTCGATAACCAAAATCAAGCTGCCGAGATAAATATAGTGACGACTGATGCGTAAGTGTTAACAAACCACTATCAGCTTCAAGTGCCAACACCGCAACCCCCATTGCATCTTCCGGGAGTAGCTCGGCAATATTTCTCTGTGTTAATTCAGGTATATCGATCGCTTCAAGCTGTACATCATTTTCTAATAAGGGCGCAGTCTTTTGTTGCAATAAATGTTGATGGGCCGCGACAACGTACACCATTTCTTGCCGACTACTACCACTGGGTTGTGGTACATCAAAAATATCAACAATAGCATCCGCAGCATCAAACTCGATGACATCCTTCAGTTTCCAACGTATTGCCTGAACTTTCTCACTGCTTTCTACCTGAGGGGATTCCATTGTTTGAAATGAAAAATCGTCTTTATCCAGCACAAGAACGGCCTCTGAATCTGTTAAACGATATTGCTTCATTAAAGTGTGAAGTGATTGTGGCAATGCATCGCTGTTACTTGCTTCAGCGAAATCACACTCTATCAATTGCGGGGGGTGGGTATCGGAATTTATACGGGCGAAAGCAACGCCACCAGACTGAAAGCTGATTCCAATCTTTTCTGTACTTTTAGCTTTGCGTTTCTTAAACGAAAACAGAGAGCGCCTCGCTTGGTCTATCGTTATATAGTTGGTAAAGCTTTATCGGCAAAACAAAAAAAAACTAAAATAGCTACAAATTGCAATTACTTAGTTGAAGATTATATACCAAATTATTAGAAATACTTCCTATCATACTGTTTCTTTTATCAAAAATTAACATCCGGGCATAAAAAACGCCCCCAGATGGGGGCGTCCAAAACCTTGAGCTAACTTCAGCTTATAGGCTGTAGTACATATCGAACTCGATTGGGTGCGTTGTCATACGAATACGTGTGACTTCTTCCATTTTCAGTGCGATATAGGCGTCAATAACGTCATCCGTGAAAACGCCACCAGCTTTGAGGTAATCACGATCTGCATCCAGTGCTTCCAGTGCCATATCCAGGCTGTGACAAACCGTTGGAATCGCTGCTGCTTCTTCCGCCGGTAAATCATACAGATCCTTGTCCATGGCATCACCAGGGTGAATCTTGTTCTGAATACCGTCCAGACCGGCCATCATCATGGCAGAGAACGCCAGATATGGGTTGGCGGTTGGATCAGGGAAACGAACTTCGACACGACGACCCTTAGGATTCATCACGTATGGGATACGAATTGAAGCAGAACGGTTACGAGCAGAGTAAGCCAGCATGACTGGAGCTTCAAAGCCTGGAACAAGACGTTTGTATGAGTTAGTCGATGCGTTGGTGAAAGCATTCAATGAACGGGCGTGCTTGATAATACCACCGATGTAGAACAGGGCGGTTTCAGATAGACCACCATACAGGTCACCAGAGAACAGGTTTTGGCCATCTTTTGCTAACGACATGTGTACGTGCATGCCTGAGCCATTATCACCTTGATTGGTTTCGGCATGAAAGTTGCGGTCTTGCCATAGGCATGTGCAACATTGTGTACAACGTATTTCATACGCTGATTCCAGTCGGCACGCTCTACAAGGGTGCTGAACTGTGTACCAATTTCACACTGACCAGCGGTAGCAACTTCGTGGTGATGGACTTCAACCGGCACACCTACTTCTTCCAGCGCCAGACACATGGCAGCACGAATATCGTGTAGAGAATCAACAGGAGGAACAGGAAAATAACCCCCCTTAACGCCAGGACGATGACCCATGTTACCGTCGTTATAAACCTTTTCAGAGTTCCAACCGGCTTCTTCAGAGTCAATCTTCACAAAGCAACCGCTCATGTTGGAGTCCCAACGCACATCATCAAGGATAAAAAATTCAGGTTCTGGACCAAAATAAGCCGTATCGGCAAGGCCCGTGCTTTTCAGGAAGGCTTCTGCGCGCTTGGCAATGGAACGAGGATCACGCTCGTAACCCTGGCCAGTGGCTGGCTCCACAATGTCACAACTAATAATCAGTGTTGGCTCATCGGTGAAAGGGTCCATGAAGATAGTGCTGTCATCTGGCATCAGAATCATGTCGGATTCATTAATACCCTTCCAACCTGAAATAGATGAACCGTCGAACATTTTACCTTCAGTAAAAACGTCTGCATCTATCGTGCTGGCAGGTACAGATACATGCTGTTCCTTACCGCGCGTGTCGGTAAAACGGAAGTCTACAAACTTCGCGTTATTTTCTTTCATCATTTTTAAAACTTGATCTGACATGACTGCCTCCGCAAATTGTCAATTATCCATTGCCCACATGTGAGCAGAAAATATTAAGTTCCTAAGATTTAGCACGAACTGTGCCACTAGATAACTAATTGTTTTTATTAAATATGTTTACAAATTTATTGCCTGAAAAACGCTATGGCGCACCCAAATAGTGCGCGAACTTTAATAACGCACCAATAAAGTGCGTTAATGAAAATTCAAATTAATGCTCTCAACCTCTGTCAGCTTTTGCGCTACCTGATCAAAAGCCTGCTTTATCTGTTGTTGTCTAGCAACATCTCCCGCCAGCACGGATAAAGACAGCCGCAAGTTTACCTTAATTTTCCCCTCAAGGTAGTGCAAAGTAATGTCATCTATATGCCGGGACTCTGGGATTTCTGCCCACAAATGAGACAGTTTTGCCAATAGCTCCTGGCGTAACGGCAACTTCACATTGGGCGAATAAATTTCATCATCTTCCGGATCGATATGCACCATCACATCCGCAACTTCATCGATATCCTTGATCACCTGAGCCCGAACAAATTCACTAATCTGATGGCCTTCTGAAACACTCAGTTCTGAATCAACCTGAATGTGGACATCGACCAATGCATCCGAACCCATGCGCCGGGTGCGCAAAATATGTAACGTCTTCACACCATCCACCGCCAGAATCGTTTTGCGAATCGCGGTAACTCTTTCCGGCTCAAGCCCTGTATCAATGAGCTCACGCACACTATGCCAGCCAAGCTCCCAACTTATTTTCGCTATCATCAGAGCAACACCAACAGCGGCAATCGCATCCAGATATTCAAGGCCTGCCATGCTGCCCGCGACACCAATAACAACGACCACTGAAGATATAGCATCTGTGCGCGAATGCCAGGCATTGGCTTTAAGCATATTGGAACGATACTTACGCGCGATGGTCATGGAATAGTGATACAGACCCTCTTTCACAAAAATCGAAATTGAGGCAAGCACCAAAGCCAAAACGCCTGGCTGCCAAAGTGCTTCCGGATTAAACAAACGTTCAACAGCATCCCAGGCAATACCAATAGCAACAACAAATAACGCTAAACCCAGCGCAACTGTTGCCAGGGTTTCAATACGGCCGTGACCATAAGGATGAGCTTCGTCGGCTTCACGATGTGAATGCTTGGCGGCATAAATGACAATAAAATCTGTTACTAGATCCGATAACGAATGAACACCATCTGCAATTAAGGCCGTCGAGTTTCCAATGTAACCGCCTAGAATTTTTCCCACACCCAGAAGTAAGTCAAAAAAAGAACCGACCAACGTGACTCGCATCACGGCGCGATAACGTTCCTTTGATGCGGCATCGGTCGCCGCTTTTTCTATTTCGTATGCGTGTTGATGGTCATGCGCCATCGTCACCGACCTCAAGGGTAATTATCACCAGATCATCCGACTGTTTGGCTTCAATCACTTTGTGTCCATTGATACGACACCAGGCGGGCACATCATTCAATGCGCCAGGGTCAGTACAAACCACTTCAAGCATATCGCCGGGTGATAATGTATTTACCTTATCCTGTACCTTTATTACAGGCATGGGACAGAGCATACGCTTTACATCAAGTTGATATGTGCTCACACGTGCCACGCATCTTTTATGTTTGCTGGTGGAATAGGGGCAACCGTTATTAAGTTCGAGTTTCCATCCGGAAAATTAATTTCCATCTCAACCGATTCTGCAGAACGACCCTGTCCATAGCGTGCTGCAATGCTTGCCGCCAGGGCTAAATCATCGTCAGTTAAATTATCACCATCGATCAAAACTAATGGGCCACTATGGCTTTTGCAAAACAGAGAAATAAACTGTTTGCGATAGCCTTCCATGAATTTGTTTTCACCTTCTTCACGACCGACAATCATTTTAAACTTATCATTGGGTCGAATGTGTCGGCCCACTTTAAGCAACATAATGTCGTCCAGTTCATAATTGCGACTGGAATGATGCTGCCACATATCCACAAGCTTATCGGAATAATTTTTATCGGTAAGAAAGCAACAACCACCCGCCGGCTGCGCATAGTCATCAAAACCAAACTCTTCGGCCAATGCCATTTGTGGTTTACGTGAACGACCACTGAAGTCATACATTTCTTCACGTACAACCCAGCCTTCACGTTCCGGTAATGTCTCGGGAAAATTCCATGCACATAAGGGTCGCAATAAACGATCACCGGCACCGGAATCTCGGGCGATTACCGGCATGGTATCTTTGCGTTGTGACATAGGACGCTGTCCGATCACTTCGCCGGTAATAATAAAATCAAAATTATTTTTCTCGATCCACTCTTGCGCCTTGCTCACCATAAAGGTTTTACAGTCAAGACATGGATTCAGGTTGGCACCATAGCCATGTTTAGGATTGATCAGGACATCTTTATATTCTTCAATCACGTCAATAATGTGCAATTTGATACCCAGCTGCTCCGCCACCCACAGTGCATTGTTACGTTTGGGTTTTTTCTGATCCTTCTTACGGATCGCGTGAGTATGGCCTTCGACACAAAAGCCGGTATAAAAGTTAATACCCTCGACGTGAATACCCTGATCCATCACCACCTTAGTGGCCAGAAGGGAATCGAGTCCGCCGGAGATCAGCGAGACGGCTTTGCGTTGTTTTGTCATAATAATCAGGATCTTGTCGAGAATTGCTTGGGATTTTGCGATTTTACCGCATTTGGACAGATTTACCTACGGGGAAACAGTATGGCATCACCTTTAAAAGTTCATATTACACCACCAGACTTTGGTTGGCTGAATATGACTCTGAAAACCGAAAATGAAGAGGTCTTCATTACGACCAGTGCTGTTTATGATCCCTATCCTGATATGCTGGCCTGGCTTGAATCCATCGCCACCGGAGACGATGACACCCTTACTATCAATGATGAAACAGAGGATTTTTATCTAAAAACGGTGTCTCTTGACGAAGATCAAATCTACTTTTCCGTTTCAGCACAGTTTCAAACACCCCAGCAAAAATTAGGCCTTGCCGTCAACCGTTTCAACCTTGTCAGTGAATTTTATAATGCCTTCTCAACTTATGCTGGCAGCGAAGAATTCATCGAACACTGGTTAGAATTTCTCGGCCTGGATGATCAGATTATTTCGAATTATCGATCAGATAAACTTGAACAATATCTCGCTAAAAAAAATTAGGGGTAGGGTATGCATGTCCTTTTATGCATACCGAAATTAAGACTCGAAAACCACTTATTGGTATGCACGAGAAAATGTACATACCCTACCTAACAATAATCGGCGTAAATTCCCGATGGCTTATTGTAATACCAGGTATTAATAAAATCCTGATCATCCATCAGCACACCCACAGCTCTTAAAAACTGATTGAAAGCTTCGGATGGATAACCATGGCCTTTGGGTGGATAGGCGTTGATACAATCCGTTAGCAGATGTTGCTCACCCCAATCGATTTCAATATGCCACTGCACACCGTCGAGTACGCCAATGGAATAATATTCATGCTTCCAGTACCAGACCTTTAATACGTCGAGGTTTCTTTTAAAGTTCTGCAATGCGAGTGCATCCGGCTCACAGACAAACCTTGACTCAGGCGCACCAAGGCATCCTACTGTATCCCATTCGATTATTAATCTGGGGGATTGGTATTGAATGGTTAAACACAGGCCTTCAAATGCCTGATATTTGATAAACAGTTTTTCTGGTTGATCCATACAATAATTTTTGCAATTGTTTAAACCAACGCCTTTGTCAGTCGGGCATATTCATTAAATAAAAATTGCAGGCGTTCAGCATCGTCTTTGAAGGCTTCTTTGCGATAACTTTGATCTACCACTTTATCGAGCTGTGTGTGAGCCTTGCGCAAATCCGCTGGCATGGTGAGGGGATCATAGAGATCCGCTAATGAGCTATCGGGATAATTAAGTCGTGCATCCAGCACCGCCTGTGCCGCTGTCTCGATTTTTTGTTTTTGTTCTTTATCGACTTCGGGCCAGGGGAAATTGTTGTAAACCAGTTTGGCAGAGTAGCGATATCGACTTTCCAAACGTCCACCTACTGTACGCATCCAAGCCATGTGGATTTTCGATTGCAATAGTCCAAATTCATACTGTGTTGCTTGAGGTATAGTCAAATTACTGTTATGTGAAATAATATCTTTCGCAAAAAAACCGAGCGGAATATATTCACGATTTTCTGATGTATGACATGGCACTAGAATATAGTCTTTTTCTGGCTGCCTTATTTCTGCAAAACGTATTGCTTCACTAGCCAAACCTTGCGTCTGTTTCTTAGTACTTGCTAGGCGAAATTGTTTTACTGCTTCCACATGTTTTAATACTTCTGGAATTTGTCGTAATTCATTAGGTTTAATATCTATTAACCACAAACACCAACGTTGTTTGTTATTGATAAACTCCTCAGCACCTAATATAGGTCTTAACCATTTTTCTGCCTGTGGCTCTATATTGAGTAACGCATCTTTTTCTTCTGGTGTTAGAAGTAAGTGACCACCATCCACCGGCTTGTTGCCATAGACCATTTCCGAAACTTTACAAAGAGGTTTGGTGCGATTAGCCACCACCACATCCGGTGCATCGACCAAATAAGGATTGATATTGTTAGCACTAACTTTAAGTGGCTCAGATTTTATATCCGAATAATCAAAAATAAATTTCTGATTACTTTCCGTTAATGCAAAACCTATTATCACCACATGCACCGCTGCCTTGCCTCGGGCTTCTGAATCCCATGCAAAGGTACGATGTGCAAAATGGATGTGAATACCCTTGTCAAGCAATGGCTGCCACATAGGTGCAACCTGTTCACCCTGGGTAATGGAGTTGGTCGAAACAAAGGCAACTTTTATATTTGTACCTTGTATAAAGTCACTGGCTTTATGAAACCAGCAGGTAACAAAGTCCAAACTTTTATAATTTTTTACCTGACTGAAGATATTTACCATATCTTCGTTTTGCTCTTTGCTGCGAAAGTTTTTACCCACAAACGGCGGATTACCAATGATGTAATTCAGGTTTTCTTTTGCTACTACATCATGCCAGTCTATTTGCAGGGCATTGTCATGCACAATATGGGCGGCGGTTTTTAGTGGCAGCAGATCCGGCTCACGGCCAAACTGTTTGGCAAACTCACGATTCATCTGATGCTGGGTTAGCCACATGGCTACTTCACCGATACGAACCGGCCATTCTTCGATCTCGATACCGTGAAAGTGATCCAGGCTGATTAAAGGGTCAATCGTCAGTGTACTTTCAAAATGCGGGTCATCTTTTTGCTGTTCTTTTAATACTCGCAACTCCAACCGTCTTAACTCACGATAAGTAATAATCAAAAAGTTGCCACAGCCACAGGCCGGATCGAGAAAAACGAGTGTAGACACTTCACGCTGTAAATCGATTAAGGCCTGTTGCTTTTTATTGACCTGTTTCATGGTTTGTATGTTTTCAAACCTTGCATACAGCTCATCGAGAAACAGGGGTTTGATCAACCTAAGAATATTCTTTTCCGAGGTGTAGTGTGCGCCCATGTTGCGACGAGCTTCTTTGTCCATGACTGACTGAAATAGTGAGCCAAAGATGGCCGGTGAAATGCTGCCCCAGTCAAAGTACGCGCACTCGATCAACATTTCGCGCATTTCTGCGGTAAACGATGGCATGTCGATACGTTCGGCAAACAGGTGGCCATTAACGTAGGGAAAGGCATTTAACTCTTCGCTTAGGTTTTGATTGCGTTCAGTCTCTTCCTTATCCATCACCTGAAACAGTTTGGAAATGTGCATTTCGGTGTCCGTGCCATCGTCACGGGTAAAGTTGATAAGGTAGTTGATAAACTGGTGGCGGTTAAAAATGCCGGTGTCTTCGCCAAACAGACAAAACAGGACACGGACTAAAAAAACTTCTAACTCATGGCCACTATAGCCACTTTGTTGCAAAGCATCGTGTAGTCGCCCCAGCTTTTCTGCCGCCTGGATATTAAGATCGTACTCTTCAATCTTGTCACCAACATCTTCATAGCCCGCAACAAAATCGAACAAGTGAACCTTGTCAGGTAATTCTTCAAGCGTAAATTCGAAACAGGCCTTGGCATCCAGATCATATAAACGAAATCGTGCAAAATCCGATACGAGCACATAACGTGGTAGTTCTTCATCTTTCAGGCCGGGGAAATAATTCAATGCCTGTGAATAAGCCTTGTCCAGATCCTTACCGCGTGACTTGTGCTCAATCAGCAGCTTGCCTTTCCATAACAAATCGATAAAGCCAGTACCTGTGTCTGCCTTTTTAACCGGCTCTTCAAAACTCGCTACACGACGACGATTGACACCAAAGATCTGAAAAAAAGCCTCCCAGAACGACTTCGCCTCAGCGTGTTCACGAGACTCATCCTGCCATTCTTTAACAAAGGCATGTGCGTTATTACGGATCTGTTTGCGGGCTAATGGCATAGAAAAGTTAGATTACTTCATTCAACAACATAATGTTGACTTTCATAGTTCTCTAATGCCTTCGCCAGTATTATAAGTTCTTGTCCTTTTATACTATCCTTTGGCGGGTCCAAATCCATTAATTTTTCCAAATCAACCAGGCCAGATTCATATTGTGCTTCATCCGTGATTATTGGTTTATTCATTTTGATTTCCTTAACTAATTTATCTATGCAATATCTGATACTGAAGTCAAAGCACACTAAATCCTGAGAACGTTTTTACCTATTGTATAGCAGTGCAAACTTGCTGGTGAAAATTCAATTTCTTTATCTTTAATTACTTTTTTACCATCCTTGCTTCGCGTCGTCACCAAAGGTGGTCTTACCAACTTGTGATTGCCCATAAACTCTAACAATGCCTTAAGTTCGCTGGGCGAACTATAGTACCTATCAGACCATTTTACTTCTGTTGCCCATACAGCTTTTTGTTTTAGTTTATCTACTCCTACAATATCAATTTCTTTACCACTTCCCCAACGTGCATAATAAATTTGTTCTATAAATCTAGTGCTATGTAACCATTGACTAAAAATAGCCGTTTCTGTCAACGCACCCATCGCTTCATGCTCCGCATCCACGGGGCCAAATAGTGCTGTACGCATTGTAGGATTGGTTATATAAACTTTAAAATATGTAACTCGTTTAAAGTGACGTGCGTTTTGGTCTATACGATATACCCGCCTAATCAGAAAAGCGGCCTCAAGATAATCAAGATATTTTCGTAATGTATTTTTTGCAACGCCTGATGCTTTAGCAAGCCCTTCAAGGTTAACTTCATTGCCGGTGTTATAAGCTAATGTAGTAAAAAGAACATTAAGTTCACGGACATCTGAAATACCATATAGACTCGGTAAATCACGTGAGAGTACTTTATCAATAATGTCCGCCTTGATATAGCGACCGGTATCAGCCTGAATACTTCTAGAAAATACTGCCTCCGGGTAGCCGCCAAAATTCAAATAATTAATAAACTCTTCGTTAAGTGCCTCAATATCCTCGCAACTATAATGTTTATCATTACCATCTGCATGAGGGTTTATGAGCTGATCTTCTTTATTTATAAAATAAAGATATTCACTAAATGTTAAAGGTGGCAACATAAAATCAGTAAATCTGCCTGCTCCGGATTCTACTGTTTTTAATTTAAGGGCTGCTGCTGCAGAGCCTGTGGCTACAAAACGCCAACGCGGATGTGAATCAACCAAAGATTTGAGATGGATCTCCCATTCCCTTAAATATTGGATCTCATCAAAAAAAACATAAAGTGAATCAGACTGTGTATGCCCAAAACGCTTGGTGTATAAATTGAGAAGTTGTTCCAGGCTCAGGTTGGTGTATACAGGCGTTTCCAGTGATAAATATAAAATATTCTTCGGTGAAATACCTTGATCCAGCAGCCGATGAATTGAATGATAAATCATCACTGTCTTACCGACCCGGCGTGGACCCATTAAAATGACAGCGCGATTAATTTCGGTTTGTGCAACCAGCTCGTAAAAAGCGTTTAAATAGTTCCTTTTTGGTAGTGGCCTGTAATCATCAGATAAACTTTTTTCACCTGACCACCATGGATTGTCGAAACACAACCGAGAAAGTATTTCATTTTCAGATATTTGCAGCATATATTCACATTAAGATTAATCGTTTAATCTTAATCAGTATAGCTACAAGTAAATTAAGATCAATGATTTGATCTTAAAACGGAATATCACTAATAGTTCAATAAAAACAGGTTGTTAGAAGCTTTTATTTGTGAACATAAATACAATTCGCTTCAAATATTAATGCATAACACCATGCTTATCTGCCAGAACAATCGACCCATCAGTGTAATCCATCATAGTCTTCTCGGCCTGCCGACTTCCAGTATCCTGCCACAGTTCAGCCGCCTCAATAGGGGAGAGCTGCAATACATTTTGCGGATTCAGCTGCTGAATCGCCTGCATAGTATCCATTATCGCAACAAACTCATGCGCTAAATGTCCAAACAGATTCGCTAATGCTTCTATAGAGTGACTGGCCAGGTGGCTATAGGCACTACGGCCAAGGTCAACATAATAACTAATCTTTACAAGACGTTTTTCTGCACGTTTGGGGAAAAAGCCTGCATATAAGAGACAGATATCTCCAACATCTCGCATTTGTTCTTTTTGTCGCTGCCCTCGGCTATGCATGCTTTCCAGATAATCCAGGGCTAAAATACTCTCGGTAATCTCTGGACGGGAGGTAAAACGCATTAATAAAAAGACCAGATAACTTTCCAGATCTTCATCAAGATGGATGCCCATTTCAGCCTCGGCATCAGTCACCAAACTATGCCATTGGGCGGTGCTTGTTTCCGGTTGAAATGCTGAACTCATGCTCACCTCCGGTTTTTCGCTATCTTATTCATATTCATCGACTTATTTGTCAGATGACTTGAAGTTGTTAGCCAGATCAATGCATATTTCAGACCATGACTTCTATATAATAGTCTGCTTTAACTTGGCTGGTACTCCATGCCCTGCAACGTTATTATTGCTAATTTTACGTAACATACTGATAAAACTAGGAAATACATTGCCCGCAACTGTCAATAAGCCTACCGCGACCTTTCAGGACCTAATCCTGTCCTTACAACATTATTGGGCAGATCAAGGCTGCGTTATCACCCAGCCCTACGATATGGAAATGGGTGCCGGCACCTTTCATCCGGCCACGTTTTTGCGCTCAATTGGCCCAGAGCCGTGGAGTGCGGCCTATGTACAACCTTCGCGTCGCCCAACAGATGGTCGCTATGGTGAAAATCCAAACCGACTGCAGCACTATTATCAGCTTCAGGTGGTGATCAAGCCTTCACCGCTGAACATCCAGGAACTCTATCTTGATTCATTGCGCATGCTAGGTATTGATCCCTTAGTACACGACATTCGTTTTGTCGAAGATAACTGGGAATCGCCAACACTAGGCGCATGGGGTTTGGGTTGGGAAATCTGGCTTAACGGCATGGAAGTCTCGCAATTTACTTATTTCCAACAGGTTGGTGGCCTCGACTGTAAACCGGTAACGGGTGAAATCACCTATGGTCTTGAACGAATCGCCATGTATCTGCAAGGTGTCGAAAGTATTTTTGATATTGTCTGGGCCGATGGGCCTCTGGGTAAAGTGACCTATGGTGATGTGTTTCATCAAAATGAAGTTGAGCAATCCACCTATAATTTTGAACACGCCAATGTCGAAGCGCTATTTAAAACCTTCGACAATTGTGAAACAGAAAGTCAAAAACTCATAGAGGCCTCGTTACCTTTGCCCGCCTATGAACAAATGTTAAAAGCCTCTCACACCTTTAATTTACTCGACGCCCGCCATGCAATTTCTGTTACTGAACGCCAACGTTATATCCTACGTGTTCGACAACTATCACGCGCCGTTGCTGAAGCCTACTATGCTGCACGAGAACAACTCGGCTTTCCCATGTGTGCTTCTGTAAAAGGCGGTGCAAAATGAGTACTCGTGATCTGCTCATTGAAATTGGCACAGAAGAATTACCACCCAAGGCCTTAACCAAATTAAGTCGCGCCTTTGAACAGGGTGTTGTTGATGGTTTAAAAACTGCTGAACTATCTTATAAAAATATACAGGCCTTCGCTTCACCAAGGCATCTAGCACTGATCGTCACTGACTTGCAAATTCAACAGGCGGATAAAAAAGTCGAACGTCGCGGCCCCGCACTACAAGCGGCCTTTGATACCGATGGTAATGCCACTAAAGCCGTGCAAGGATTTGCCCGTTCCTGTGGTGTTGAAGTCAATGACCTTCAACAAATGAAAACCGATAAAGGTACATGGTTAGTTTTTAATGCTGAAGAGAAGGGCAAGCCTACTGCAGAATTAATTCCTGATATAGTCCAACACTCACTGGATAAATTGCCTATTCCAAAGCGTATGCGTTGGGGTGATTTAGAGACACAATTTGTTCGGCCCGTGCACTGGACAATATTGTTATTCGAAGAAGACGTTATTGACGCCGAAATTCTTGGCATCAAGACTGGTCGTATATCCTACGGTCATCGCTTTCATCATCCACAAGCACTAACGATTGCCAGTCCAAACGATTATGAAATGCTATTAGAGACTGAAGGCAAGGTTATTGTCGATTTTGATCGTCGCCGTCAGGCTGTACGCGCACAAATTGAAGAAGCCGCCATATCAAAGAAAGGCCGGGCAATTATTGATGATGACCTGCTTGATGAAGTTACCTCGATGGTTGAATGGCCGGTTGCTATTGTCGGTGATTTTGAAACACGCTTTCTGGATGTGCCTCAGGAAGCCCTGATTTCAACCATGAGTGCCAACCAGAAATATTTTCATTTGCTAGATAACAACAACAAACTGTTGCCTCACTTTATCACCATCAGCAATATCGAGAGTAAAGATGTTAGTAAAGTCCGCGAAGGTAATGAACGTGTTATTCGCCCACGTTTTGCTGATGCGGAGTTTTTCTGGAATCAGGATCGCAAACAAGCACTTTCCAAACGACTCAATAGTTTAGGTAATATTGTTTTCCAAAAACAGCTCGGCACCCTGTTAGAAAAAACACGCCGCGTCAGTAAATTAGCCGAACACATTGCTGATTTACTCGGTGGTGATAAATTAATGGCATTAAGAGCTGCCGAACTCTGTAAGTGTGATCTCATGACCGATATGGTTTATGAATTCACAGAATTACAGGGCATTATGGGGCGTTACTATGCAACCCATGACGGCGAGCCTGTAGAGGTTGCCAATGCACTGGACGATTATTATAAACCTCGCTTTGCTGGCGACGCGCTTCCCGACACCATTACCAGTCAGTCTCTTGCCATTGCCGATCGGCTCGATACTTTGACAGGCATCTTTGCCATTGGGCAAAGCCCTACTGGCGATAAAGATCCATTCGCTCTACGTCGCGCGGCCTTAGGTGTACTGCGCATTATTATCGAACAGAAACTTGATCTTGATTTGTATGCCTTAATAAAAGTCGCGGCTAACCACCATGATAATTCCATTAAGGCTGATAAAAGTGTTAATGCTGTTTTTGACTATATGCTAGATCGACTTAATGCTTATTATAAGGATCAAGGTATACGTCATGATGTCAGTGATGCCGTTCTTTCACTTCAACCTCATGTGCCACTGGATATTGATCAACGCATTCACGCAGTGACAAAATTTCGTGAGCTTCCCGCTGCCGAGAGTTTAGCTGCCGCAAACAAGCGCATTGGCAATATACTGAAAAAAGTCGAGGGTAAGCTACCTGATAAGATTAACGCAAAGCTTCTGCAGGATGATGCTGAAAAGGCTTTCTATGAACAACTTACTGCTTTAGATACCAAGGTTCAGTCTGATATAGATAAATCAGACTATCAATCTGCTCTCACTGAATTAGCTAACTTGCGAGATAATATCGATCAATTTTTCGATAAAGTCATGGTGATGGTTGATGATGAACAACTTAAAAATAATCGCATCGCCTTATTAAACCGCTTACATGGTTTATTTATGCAGGTTGCCGATATCTCAAGGCTTCAGAGTTAAGCATGAATACTGATTCTTATACTGAAATGTTGGCCGCCGTACAGGGGTTTCATGACAAACATGACTTCAAAAATACTGGCGGGGAAGAGCTAACCTATCGAATTGCTTTAATGACTGAAGAGCTTGGCGAAATCTCTGAGGCCGTAACAAAGGGTCGTAGCAAAGAAGACCTGGCCGAAGAAGTTGCTGACCTATTTATTCTACTGCTCGGTACTGGTATCGCCGCAGATTTTGATCTTAAACAGGCCTTCTGGAAAAAAATGGAAAAAATCATGCAGCGCGACGCTAAAATGGTAAATGGTCGAATTCGTGTTTCTGATTTTCGAGATAAATAAATTATGAAGCTCATTATCCTTGATAGAGACGGCGTGATAAATCAAGACTCTGATGACTTTATCAAGTCTACGGAAGAATTTATTCCTATTGAGGGCAGTCTTGAAGCTATTGCCCGTCTCAAACAATCAGGTTACAACGTTGCCATCGCCACGAATCAATCGGGTGTCGCCCGGGGACTTTATACGCTTGATACCTTAAATAGTATGCACGAAAAACTGCATCGCTTGCTTGCCCCCTTTGGTGGACATATTGATGCAATCTTTTACTGTCCGCATGGTCCTGATGACAACTGTAGCTGTCGCAAGCCAAAGACCGGAATGTTTGATGAAATCAAACAACGTTTCGCTATTGATCTTTACGATGTTTTTGCCGTCGGCGATAGTCTTCGTGATCTGCAAGCCGCACAATCCGCCGGCGCAAACCCTGTCCTGGTTAAAACGGGCAAGGGCGAGCGCACCCTGGCGAAAGGTGGTGGGATTGATGATATTCCTGTCTTTAAAAACCTTGCAGCCTTTGTTGATGAATTATTAATGCACGAGATTTAATAAATGTCTTTTGTAACCTCTTTTATCTTTAGTGCCTGTATGATTTTGCTAACGATCTTTTTTTCTCTGTTAGGTGTCATCATTTATCCACTTCCCCCAAAAACACATTATAAAATTATGCGTCTTTACGCCGTGTTGAATATCACTATTCTTAAATACCTTTGCGGCATCAAGTACAGCGTCGAAGGTCGTGAAAATATACCGGACTCCACTTCCATCATCTTTTGTAAACACCAATCGACCTGGGAAACCATGGCATTGCAAGCCATATTTCCCGCACATTCATTTATCGTCAAGCGTGAATTACTCTGGCTACCCTTTTTTGGCTGGGGGCTTGCTTCAATGCGACCGGTTGCCATAAACCGCGGCACTGGCCGTAAAGCCATTGCCCAGCTCCTAAAGAAGGGCAAGGCATTACTTGATACCGGACGTTGGCTGGTTATTTTTCCTGAAGGCACTCGCGTTACTCCAGGCGAGTACAAGCGTTATAAAATCGGTGGCGCATTGCTTGCTGCTGATTCGGGATATCAAATTGTCCCCGTTGCCCATAATGCCGGTGAATTCTGGCCAAAACGCAGTTTTATTAAAAAGGCGGGTACAATCAAGCTGGTCATTGGCCCGGTTATTCAAAGCAAAGGCCGCAAGGCAGAAGATATACTGGCCGAGGCCGAAAACTGGATTGAATCCACTTGCGCAAAAATTAGTAGCCTCCCAGGCCCAGACAAACCCTCTACTGAAATGCCTTCATAGCTTAAACAAATAAGTAAGTTCTGATATACTAATTCTACTTTAGGCCTATGTTTACTAGGCCTTTTTTGTTGTATGACCTTTATCAAGCACCATTTGGCCAAATTTACTACTACGAGGTTTAGAACGCCATGCATAACGGAAGAACAACCGTCACCCAATTTATCATTGAAGAACAGCGCCATATCCAAGGGGCAACGGGTGATTTCACCTCTCTGCTAAATGATGTGGTTACTGCCTGTAAAGTAATTTCAAATCTTGTTAATCATGGCGCGCTAGTCGGCGTTCTCGGTGCTGCTGGCACGGAAAATGTCCAGGGTGAAGATCAGAAAAAAATGGACATCATCTCAAACGATGTCTTTCTCCAAAGCAATGAATGGGCGGGTCACCTTGCTGCCATGGCCTCAGAGGAAATGGAAAATATTTATCATATCCCTGCCAAGTACCCAAAAGGTAAGTACTTACTGACATTTGATCCTCTTGATGGCTCGTCAAATATAGACGTAAACGTATCCGTTGGGACTATATTCTCTATTCTTCGCTGTAAGGGTGATTGTCAAAACCCAACCGCAGAAGATTTTCTCCAGGCGGGTACTGAGCAAGTATGTGCTGGTTATGCCCTATATGGTCCTTCTTCTATGATCGTCCTCACCACCGGTAATGGTGTGAATGGCTTTACTCTGGATCAAAACATTGGCGAGTTTGTCCTAACACACCCAGGCATGACCATTCCTGCCTCAACCAAAGAATTCGCCATTAACGCTTCCAACGGGCGTTTTTGGGAAGCCCCTGTAAAACGCTATGTTGATGAGTGCATGCAGGGTGATGCCGGTACACGTGATTCCGATTTTAATATGCGCTGGATTGCGTCAATGGTCGCCGAGGTACATCGGATTTTGACTCGTGGTGGCATCTTCATGTATCCACTTGATGAGAAAATGAAAGCCAAAGGTTTAGGCGGAAAACTACGTTTAATGTACGAAGCCAACCCAATGTCTTTCATTGTCGAACAGGCGGGTGGTATGAGCTCAACCGGCCGTGAACGTATTATGGAAATCAATCCGAGTGATCTGCATCAGCGAGTGCCTGTCATCCTGGGTTCTAAAGATGAAGTAGAGCGCGTAATTGAATATCACAAAGAACATGATACTGACGCCGCTGCTTAGTCTCTAAACCTAAGCTAGGCTAAAAAGAAAGCCCGCTTTGAGCGGGCTTTTTTTATACATCGAGATTAGAGGCATTAAGCGCATTTGACTCGATAAAGTCTCTTCTTGGCTCTACTTGATCACCCATTAAGGTAGTGAAGACTTCGTCCGCGGCAATGACATCTTCTATTTTGACCTGAAGCAAACGACGGTTGTTCACATCCAGTGTGGTCTCCCATAACTGTTCTGGATTCATTTCTCCCAAACCTTTGTAACGCTGGATATGCTGACCACGTTTTGCTTCATCAAATAACCAGGCCATTGCCTGTTTAAACGAACTAACATCCAGCTTACGTTCGCCACGACGCACATAGGCTCCGCCCTCTAACAAGCCATCGAGCTCCTGACCAAGTTTGCTAATGGCCTGATACTCTCCTGAAGTAAAAAATTCCGCAGAAATGGCGCTATCAGTTGCAATACTGTGCTTAATTGTGCTTATTTTCGCCAAACACGTGCCTTCATCATTAACGGTTATTACTGACTCATATCGAATCGTAATATTTTTATCATTATTTAGACGATCACACAGTTCAGTAAACCAGGCCGACATTTCATCCAGATTACGTGATTTTTCTTCATCGACAGGAGCCATGGTAATCATCTTTTCCAGCAGTTCAGCAGGAAATCTTCGAGACAAGCGCTTAATGGTATCCATCACAAGAACATATTGCTGTGCCAGTGCTTCAAGACCCTGACCAGACATGGCTGGTGCATTCTCGTTTACAAACAACTCGGCACCATCCATTGCCGTTTGTAATAGATAACCGTTTAGCTCCAGGTCATCTTTAACGTAACGTTCCTGTTTACCCTTTTTCACCTTATACAAAGGCGGCTGTGCAATGTAAATATAGCCATTCTCAATTAACTCAGGCATCTGACGATAAAAAAAGGTCAATAACAAAGTACGAATATGTGAGCCATCCACGTCCGCATCCGTCATGATAATAATGCGATGATAACGTAGCTTTTCGAGATTAAATTCTTCACGTCCAATGCCACAGCCAAGTGCTGTAATCAGAGTACCGACCTCAACTGAAGACAACATTTTGTCAAAACGCGCTTTCTCCACGTTCAAAATTTTGCCCTTTAGCGGCAAAATAGCCTGGTATTTACGATCTCGTCCTTGCTTGGCTGAACCGCCAGCAGAGTCCCCTTCCACCAGGAATAATTCAGACAGAGCCGGGTCAGATCGGAAGAGC
>Ga0316204_10003509_pt1 | contig 31061 bp, 35 predicted proteins | sample 6monrhotite_MG_2_FD_205661 | JGI IMG/M metagenome (GOLD analysis project Ga0316204, IMG submission 205661) | Microbial mat bacterial communities from mineral coupon in-situ incubated in ocean water Damariscotta River, Maine, United States -... | ecosystem: Environmental > Aquatic > Marine >...
GTAGCTCGACATGTGCCTGAGATTTAAGCTTAAAAAAGTGAGGTACATGAAAGCAGCGATAGATTAACTTAAAAAATGAAAATAGTGATAATTTGCTAAGCTAATTTTTTTCACCGAGAATTGCTGCCTAAAGATTCAAGTTATATAGATAACTAGTAATTCATGGTAAAATTGTTTTTTTCGTTCAATAAATAATCGCCATGAAACTTTCCCTTGTTAGCATTCTTCTCTTATTACTGATATCAACTCAAATTCAAGCTGCAACTCCTAACTGCCAGTCATTCAAAGGTCAATGGATTAATGAGCAAGGTTCTATATTAACATTTAATAAAACTGACGATAGCGTCGGAAGTCTATCCGGTTCCTATATTTCTTCATCTGGAACCGAGGGAGATAGTTATCCATTAATCGGTTGGTTTAATCGGTCAGAAATTGTTAAAGGCAAAGATAATGTTACTGCTATTTCATTTAGCGTTCGCTGGGGGAGTCATGGCAGTATTACTTCGTGGACAGGCACATGCTCAATTAAGAATGGCAAGCCCAGCATTAGTGCCATTTGGAATTTAGTTAGGTCTAATTCTGATCATGCTTGGGATCATATGTTAACCAATCATATAACTTTTGTACCTAAACATTAATATTACTTCTTTTATTAATAGATTAGAACTACGAAAATAACTTATTTAGGATACGAGTTAACTCTATAAACTCTTTTTTTTCTAGCTTATCGCTAAACCCTTCTTTGATTGATTGAGAGTAGAAAGGCCATATTTTTTTGAGTAGTTCTATGCCTTTGTCAGTGATCAATATTCGGTTTCCGCGTTTATCTTCTTTACAGGCTTTTCTAATAACTAATTGTTTGTTCTGTAAACGGTCAATTAAACGGGATAAGTTATGTTTATTTAATAAGATTTTTTGGCCTATTTCATATTGACGCAGACCATTATTTTTATCTCGATTTAGCTCCAACAATACATCATACCAGTCGATGCTAGGCAACTTATTTAATTTTAAGTTAGTTTCGACTTGTTCAAAAAGCATACGATGGGCACGATGCAGCGCCACCCAAGATGTCATAACTTCATTTTCTAATACGACTTTTTTATTCATATTCCAAGGCTACATCAAACAGGTTGCAATTGCAACCAAGTTGGATTAAGCTAATATGGTTGCAATTGCAACAAAATAGAGTTCAATAACTATGAGGAATGAAAATGAATAAAACGATTACGAGGGAAAGGTTATTTCAAAAACTTAAGGATAAGGAACCTTTTAAAATTATCGAAGCCCTTCCAAAAAACTTCTTTGACGCTGGACACCTACCAACTGCGTTAAACATTCCATTGGATAATCTAAAACAGAGATCCAAAGAGATCTTGCCTAATAAGGAAGAGTTAATTGTGGTTTATTGTTCCAATTTAGAGTGCAACAATTCTAACTTAGCGCAGACCAAATTAGAGGAGTTTGGCTACACTAACGTCCTTGAATATAAGGAAGGTAAACAACATTGGCTGGAAGCTGAGCTTCCTATCGAAGCAATTTCTTGAGGTAATAATATGAAATTAACTGATCAAAATTATAATGATCTGGCAGCCCTCTCTTTGAGAGTTGGGCTGGGTATTATGTGGATCGCACATGCCTTGTTAAAATGGTTTGTATTTTCAATTGATGGCTTTGCTGGATGGTTAGAATCACAAGGCATTCCAAGTTTTATGGCGTGGCCTGTTTTCCTCCTAGAATTAATCGGCGGATTACTAATACTTGTTGGGTTCTATGGAAGATACGCCTCAGCAATCTTGCTACCAGTAATGTTAGTCGCTGCCTGGACACATATTCCAAATGGATGGCTGCATACAAACCAAGGTGGAGGTTGGGAGTACCCCATATTTTTAACTATTGCCTCTTTCACTCATTTTCTTTTAGGGGATGGAAGCTACTCAATTAAATTAAAATTAAGGAAATTTTTAGAATAGTAAACGCAGTTTTATGTTGTTAAAAAATGAGTCCTGAAATCTAACCGTATGGCTCATTTTTTTACCACAGTTGGTATGGCTTATTAATTCTTAGGAAAGTATCGATAATGACCTGTAATCTTAAATCTAAATAGCATATCTTCGAGCTTTGGATCCGATCCAATATTATGTGAAATTAAAGGGTTTCCAGTTGTTGCTGCTATTCGATCAGTCACAATACCAATATGAGGTAAATTTCCTGGTAACATCCAGTTAACAATATTATTACTTCGTAGACAGGCACATGCTCAATTAAGAATGGCAAGCCCAGCATTAGTGCCATTTGGAATTTATACCCGTTCCACCTCAAGATGCATGTTTCAGTGCTCAGCTAGGAAATCTGAACAAGGCACAACTCGTAGGGAATGACTAGTCCTTTCCAAGAGTTGCAACGCTGTACAGGTTTTCTAGCTGAGCACCCGTAGGGCAAGGCTATAAACAACCATCTTCTTTGTTAAGTAATTTTCAGCTAGAATGACTAGCTCAAAAATTACTTGCCTCAAATATGGTCGTTTCTAGTCTTGCTGAAACATGCATCTTGAGGTGGAACGGGTATAGTTAGGTCTAATTCTGATCATGCTTGGGATCATATGTTAACCAACCATATTACTTTTTTGCCTAAATCTGCATTATAAGTATTTGTAGCTTTTATCTAAGCCCATAATCTGAAAGGAAACATCCCCCAAAAAACGAGAACAACCTTTGATACCAAGCCGATATGCATCTTAGTATCATTTTCCATTTTCTTCTTATTAATTTCAGCCCAACCGTGTGAAAATACTTCATGATATTCTTGATCTCGATATAGTTGAAGAAGAAATGGGTGAATTAAAACTGGGACTATTCCCACACGACGATAAAACATCTGTTTCTGGTGCAATTATCTACGGTATGGATTTTAAACCTTCTAAGGAAGGTAGTATTGTTTATTTAAATGGCGGCGATAATCTTGCCACTGCCTTGTCGAAAGTAGAAGATGCCGGTGGTAAAGCTATCATTCCTAAGACTCATCTTGGTGATGAGATTGGGTACACTGCACATTTTATCGACACTGAGGGTAATCGTGTCGGTATTCATTCTATGCATTAATTCAGGGAGATCACAGTGCGCCGGGCCGACCGACTTTTTCAGATTGTTCAATACCTACACAACCGTTATTTAACAAGGGCTAGATGTTTATCGGAAAAACTGGAGGTGTCTGAGCGCACCATCTACCGTGACATTTAGGATTTAATGCCATCAGGAGTATCGATTGAAGCTGAAAAAGTACTTCAACCGGAGCCACCTCCGAGATACTTCTTTTGTGCCGCAAACAAAATCTTTGATACAAAAAAGTTACTTAATTTGATCAACCCAATCAAGCACATTTTCTTTAGCCAATTTACCACTAATACCAACACGTTTGTGCTGAGAATCGTAAAAATAACTTCTTGGAAGTTCGCCGTACCAATTAGGATCAAGTGCAAATTTTAATGCTGGCGAGTTAGATTTTTTAAATATCCAGTTATCCTGATTTAAGAGCTTATAGGTTTTTAAAATAGAGTTAATCATTTCTTTTTGTGCTAACTCATCAGTCGATAGAAATACCATATTTATATTTTCATATTGTTTTTTTATATTACTGATTAATTCAAGCTCTTCTCTACAGGGCAGACACTCTATAGACCAAACGACTAATATGAAAGCTTGATCGGTATATTGTTTTTCGATAGTAGCTAATGAGTTTTTGTCAAATATTTTTAATTGAGCGAATGTCTTTCCGCTTAGAAAAAGAAGTAACAATGAAAAAAGTAGCAAGGGTGTTTTTTGTGTAATGATAGTTCTTGTAGCATCCAAACTATTGCCCAACCTTTAAGATCTTCAATCCGTCATTTGTCGTTGACCAAGCAAGAAATATGCTCCCCCGATGGTTTAATAAAAAAGGATGATCGGATTCGCCATCTGTTTCAGAAATAACTTTAGCTTCTGTCCATTTGACACCTAAATCGTTAGACTTTTGTAACATGATTTGGGTTCTTTCACCATTAAATATTTTCCATACTAAAAATAATGCATCTTGATGAGACTCGATATAGGGATGGCCAGCACTGGGAAGCGCAGAGATATGTTTTAAATTAATCGGCTCTTGTGAATTAGGGTCGAGTTGACCATAAAAAATCCCTTTGCGAATATCACTGGCAGTAAACCAAACGACATGAAGCTCATCATTGATATCTTTAATCATAGAAGGTCCATGGTGTGGGCAGGCATCTATTTTCCAATCATCTCTGGATAAACGAATAGTTTGGCTATGCTCCCCTTTCGAATTAATTGTTGCGTAGGCATGGTCGCGAATATTACCCTCGAATACGTGACGCCAACTCAGTGCAACACTATCATCTTGATATGGTGTCATAGCGATACGACAACAAACACAACTACTTTCAATCAGTTTTTTATTTGCATTGAAAGTTTTTCCTGAATCGCTAGAGATAGCATAATAGATAGCTGCAGTTGATACTCTTTTCATATTGGGATTTTTTTTGGCGGCAATCACATTATCTCTTTTATCGATCCAACTGATAAAGACATCTCCGCTTTTTGTAACGGCTAAACTATCGAATCGATGACTTGTTAGAAAGCCATCATCATTAATAGTTTTGATTTCTTCAAATGTTTTTCCCTGATCTAAGCTTCTTGTAAAACGAATATCACCAGTGTATCTTCCTTGAGTATTTTTGGTCCATGATAGGTATATTTCACCCTTGCTACCAATGACAATTTTAGGTCTGTTTTCGCCTCTTGCATAAATTAATTCTGGCGTAGGGTTGACTTTGGCGGGTTTGGAATAGGTTAGACCTTTATCGCTACTTGAGCTGACATATAAATGATCATTAAGCTCATAAACCACCCATAATTTTCCATTTTCATCAAAAGCAGAAGAAGGTGCTTTACCACAATTTACACTCAGTTCATTTTTATTTTCACATTGCGCGATATTAAATTTTGATGACGAAGTGAACAAATTGGTGCTTGAACATCCTGTTAGTAAAATAAATATTGATATTAAAAATAATGTTTTATTCATAAGAAGTTCAAGCCTCGCGATTATATTTTAAATTTGACAATCGTTAATTGAAATTATAAGTCTGCCGAAGCTTCAAAATAAATTGTACGTTGCGGCCACGGATGGTGAACGAATGCTTCTTCATTTAAAAGATTATCAACACCTAAACTCAACTTAATATTTTCATTAATCTTGTAGCTACCTTTTAAATCAACAAATAAGAAACTATCATGAGCAGCAAAAACATTTCTAGCAGTATCAGCATTTGTTAGATCACCATAATTGTTACTTGCATAACGTAATCCGCTTGCGAGATCCCAACTATCATTAAGATGATAATTCGCTGAAACATTTACCCTCCACTTAGGCATTCTTGGAAAATCATTTCCTTCTAAAGAAGTATTCGCACTATTTTTTTCAATCTTCGAATCAAGATAAGTGGTGTTAAATCGAATATCAAGCGCGTTATCTAATAAACCAATTTGGTTATAAATAAACTCAATTCCATTAGTTTTAACTTCATCGATTGGAATAAAAGTGTTGATGCTTCGATTATCTACAACAGTTAATTGAGCGAATATTGTATCTTCGATACTTTCGGTAAAATAGTTCACTCGCAAGTAACCGTCCTCAATATTTTTTTGCACCATTAAATTTTGGTGGAAACCATCTTCTGGTTCTAGGTTAGCATTTGCTAAAGAAGTTCCTTGAGTTCGACGTTCGTTCTGAAACAGCTCTTCAACAATTGGAAAACGAAAAGCTTTCGCTACGGAATATCGAACCATCCAATTTGGATTATGGGAATAGCTAACGGCTAGCTTTGGAGAAAAACGACTCTCGTTACGGTTTGGATGTATTTGTTCACCATAAAACCCATCGTCGCTACTCCAAGATTCATACCTTCCACCAATAATGCTATTCCATTGTTCATTAATATCCCAATCAAACTGAGCATAAAGCGCTTTTAAGCTGGTATCACCACCACTAGTACCACTCAGCGTAGTCATTTCCCCTGCGAGATAATTAGCTGAATCATAATTATTAATTTCTAGTTCATAGTTTTCATACTCGAATCCAGTAGAGAAACTCAGATTTTCATTTTGCATAAATTGATCGTTTTGGAAATTGATCTTACCTGTTTGCCAGCCAGTATCATTATAATCTCTGATAGTGCCACTCAAAGTGTAATCTGGAGCGAGTTGATTTCTTGCGGCGGAACGGCTTTCATCTTGTAAAACCTTGAACGAGCTAATGTTTGATTCCATTAACCAATTGTTGCCCAACTCACCTTGTAATCTAAATCCAACAAGCAAACTACGTCTATCAAGAAAGCTACCCGCAAAATTTCTATTTCTTACACTAAAGACTGAACCATCTTGCACAACTGAACCATCCCATACAGGCTGACCATTGGTGTCTGTTAAATAATTCTGGGCTGAGTGAGTATCCGAGCTGCGATCTTCATAAGCAATGTTAAGTAACCCAAACCAATCGTCTAGTTCATAGCCAAGTTTCATCTTGTAATTATTGGTTTCCATTTTTGCAATACCATTATTTCCGTAGTAGATCACTTCCTCACCATACTCATTCACCCTTAAGGTTCCGCCTGTGACTTGAGTTTCACTTCCGTCAGGAGCATTCTCGGAAATCAGTGAAGATCGAAATGTCTGGGGATGACCATCATTTTGTAATCGGTTGTAAGAAAAATAAAAGCTAAAATCTTCTATTTTGTCTTCATAGGATAAAAATTGTGTATTTCCTATTAGCTGATCATCAAAACCCAACGCACTATAATCATGAGAGAAAAAACCGGCTTCTAAATGAACACGCCGTTCGGTAGGTATAGAAGTTTCAATATTAACCACACCCCCCATCGCATTTCCGCCATACTCAGCTGAAAATGGTCCATAAATTATTTCAATTTGTGCTATTTCATCAGCGGATACCAGAGACCAACGCGGCGCACCTGACCAGCGAGTTTGCAAGAAATAATGTAAAGGTACGCCATCGGAAAACACCATTGAACGAGTGGTTTGAAACATATTAGAACCACGAATACCAACAGTTCCGTTGGAATCTCCAATAAATCGTTTTCTGATTATCAGGCTAGGTTCATGTTTTACTAGATCTTCCGTTGTGGTAGCGTTAATAGCTGCCATATCTTCAGGTGTAAGCAAGCTTTTACTGCTAGCATTATCAGTTTTCTTTCGGTCTTTAGATTCACCCCATATAACGAGTTTTTCTGAGGTTTCATCATCAGGTGTGGTTGAGTCATTTTGTGATACTTCTGGTGCAGCATGAACCGCAGCGGTTAACCCAAATAAGGCAGAAATTACTAGACTGTAGGAAAGCTTTTTTATCATTGTTTTATTGGACATAAGTTCAACTTGTTAGGTATGAGTAAGTGCAGGATTATCATTGAAATTTGCAAAAAATAGAATGTGGCAAAAGGTCGCACCTTGCAGTTACGAAACAACAACTTTAAAAAAAGCGGTACAATTGTTAAGCTAAATCTCATCTAAATCGTTAATGAGGGTTAACTAAACATGGATAATACACGAGAAATTTGGGAAGCCTACCATTCTAATTTGTATTCTTTTATAAGACATCGAGTTACCAATAAAGAAATTACTGAAGATATTCTCCAAGATATTTTTGTTAATGTACACAAAAAAATAAATACATTAAAAGATAATACCAAACTTGAAAGCTGGTTATATCAGATAGCGAGAAATTCTATAGTTGATTATTATCGCGCTAAAAAACCAGATCAAGAATTACCGGATTGGATTGCTCAACCTGAAATTGAATATGAGGAGCAAATAAGAAAAGACTTGTCTGGATGCCTCGCTTCAATGGTTTCTCAATTACCAACCAAATATCGTCAGGCTGTTTATATGTCTGAAATCGAAGGTAAACCGCAAAAATTAGTCGCCGAAAAAGAAGGTATTAGTTTATCTGGCGCTAAATCAAGAGTACAGAGAGGAAGGGATTTATTAAAAACGATATTTTCTGACTGCTGTGAAATAGAAATAAACGCAAAAAATCAATTAGTTGACTATGAGAAAAAAAGCGATTGTCGTCGTTGTTAAAATTAATTAAAAGGTTTTGCGTCTTTTTTCAAAGAGCTCCGTCTTTATATATGTTAATACAATTGAGATAAATTAGTCGGGAGATAAAAAATGAATCAAGTTAAAGATGAAAGCCATTGTTGTTCCAATACCCAAGACACGTGCTGCTGTAGTAGTTGTTGTTGTCGCGATAGCGAAGGAAGTTGCACTCCAGAAGGAGAAAAAACAAAAGAAAACTCTACTTGCCGAGATTGTTGCCAAGAGTTGACTTCTGATTGTTGTCAAAATTCTAAAAGTAACTGTTGCTAGCCGATATTTGTAAAAAATTAACTATACAAATATTTTTATTTGGTTTGAGCTGCTCTATGGTCGATTAGTTCAGCTCAAACTTTATTTAGAAATTGGAAACTTGCCCCCGGCTCCCCACTCACTCCAGCTTCCATCATAAACGGCATAGTTGCTGTAGCCACATTCTTCTGCAGCAAGAGCTAAAATACAAGCGGTAACACCAGAGCCACAACTAAAAACAAGTTTATTGGTGTCTTTTTTGATTAAAGAGCTAAAAATTTCTATCAATTGTTTTCTATCCTTAAACAGGTCGTTGCTAATCAGTGTATCGAAAGGCAAACATTGAGAGTTTGGAATATGTCCGCCTTCTAGTTCGGCTCTTGGTTCAGCTTCCTTTGCAGAAAAACGGGCATAAGAGCGAGCATCTAAAATTTGTATTTGATGATTGTTTGCAGCCTCTAGTATTTGATCTGAGTTATAAACCTTATTGGAGTTAATATTGGCAGAAAAGTTACCGATTGATTCGGCTTCAGAGTATTCCATTTGAGTGGCAAAACCGGCATTGAGCCACTTAGGTAAACCGCCATCTAACACATAGACTATTTTGTGTCCCATTGTTTTAAACATCCACCAAGCTCTGGGTGAGGAGAATATTCCCATCGCATCATAAATAACAATAGTTGAATTATTATTGATGCCGAGTAATCTCGCAGTCTCTTCAAATTCATTTTGATTTGGCATCATGTGTGGTAATGAGGAGCTTTGATCACAAATTTCCGTATCAAAATTAAACGCTTTTGCCCCGAGGATCTTATTGTGAGGAGTCGCAATAATTTCGCCACTTGGTTTTTTCTTCATAGTGGCATCTAATAGTACGATATCTGGTTCATTCAAGTATTGATTGAGCCAGTCAATTGAAACCAAATTAGAAGTTTTTTGAGTCATAAAATTTTTAAGTCGATTGTTGGATATTAGAAAGTGTCTATCCTACAGAAGTTAATCCTAGAAGATTGCAGTACAAGACTATAAGATACCACCTTTAAAATCTAGCTATATGTTAGTTAAACGATCATACTGACATTAGGTTGTCAGTAGCCATCTAATAAAATAGAAGTTTCATTCAGTTAAAGTGAGTTAACGTAAAAATGCCAGAAGCATTAAAAGATATTTATTCAGTTGAACTTATTCATTCAATTGCTAAAGATTGCCAAGAGTATCATGGTGATTTTAATAAAGAACAATTTGTAGATGATATATTATTAGACGATTGGCAGCAGTTGGAATTAAAACAACGTATGCGTCGAATTGCTGAAAGATTGGGTGATTATTTGCCGAAAAACTATCCTCAAGCAATCGATATTCTTTTGTTAGTTGCTAAGAACTATTCGGGGTTAGCTCACATGTGTTTTCCCGATTTTGTCGAGCAGTTTGGTTTAGATGATTTTAAAACTTCAATGATAGCATTAGAAAAGCTTACCGAAGGATCAACCTCTGAGTTTGCCATAAGAGCTTTTATTATTCGTTACCCTAAACAAACAATGGCTCAAATGAAACGTTGGTCAAGTTCAAATAATGAACATATCCGTCGTTTAGCCTCGGAAGGTTGCCGCCCCCGCCTACCTTGGGCTTGTGCACTGCCGGAGTTTAAAAAAGAGCCTCAACCAGTTATGAAACTTATTCTTCCATTGATTGATGATGAAAGTTTGTATGTTAGGCGTAGTGTGGCAAATAATTTAAATGATATTAGCAAAGATAATCCCAAAAAAGTCATTGCGGCGACAAAACAATATTTGGGGCAATCAAAAAATATTGATTGGGTTATTAAACATGCTTGCCGGGGATTGTTAAAAAAGGGAGATATTGAGGTGCTTTCCTTGTTTGGTTTTAGCAAAGCTGATCATGTAAAAATTAAACAGTTTGAATTTGAGCAGTGTGTTCGGATAGGTGAAAAACAAAATTTTAAATTTGAAATACACACCGAAAAAGAAGCGCTTGGAAAGTTAAGAATAGAGTTTATTGTTGGTTTTATGAAGGCAAATGGAATGAGGTCGGAAAAAATATTTAAAATTACAGAGGGAGAATATAAAGATCAACAAAAAACTATCGTCAAATACTTTTCTTTTAAACCAATCAGCACACGAAAGTATTATTCAGGTGTGCATGATCTATTCATTGTTATTAACGGTATTAAAGTTAAACAAGCAACTTTTGAATTAGTCTAGCTAACAATAGCTTTTAAGGCGTTTGTAATTATTTATCAGACCAAACCGCAAACTCATTACCGTTTGGGTCGCCAAAATGAAACCGTCTTCCTCCTGGAAATTGAAAGATAGGCTCAATAATGCTTCCTCCGGCTTGAAGAATTTTTTCTTCAGTTTTTTCAAGAGAATCACTATAAAAAACAATAAGACTACCACCTTCTCGGGAAGATGCGGTTAATTTGGATTTAAAAAATCCACCATCAATGCCTGCATCAGAAAAGGAACAGTATTCCGTGCCATAATCTTGAAATTTCCAGCCAAAAACGTCTGCAAAAAACATCTTGGTTTTATACATATCTTTTGCGGGAAATTCGACATAATCAATTTTGTGGTGATGACTCATATTTGTCGCCTTATACTTTTTTATAAGAAATAAATCTAGATTTGATTACATCTTATAATTGATGAATAAATTATTTGCTAATAGAAATGCTTGTGACATAGACTATAGTTAATTAACAACAAATACAAATACTTGTCAGTGAACTTGATAATTTGCTGATAATGCTAGTCATTAATAATTAAACGATGAATAAAGAAATTACTGATAAAAAGGAAGCTTGTATGAGTCAAACGCAGTCGAAGACCGTTTATAGAATTAGCCCTGAAAGCTCGTTGGAGTTGATGTCTATCAATGAAATGAGGTGGTTAATCGAACAATCAAAGGGAGAAAAGCATGAGCTGATTAGACGATGCATCCTCGCGGTTTTAAATAGCGGTTCGGATATAGATAACGCAAAAGAAATCTTCGAAATGTATAAGGATTTTGAGGTTAATATTAGCTGGCAAAGAAGAGGTATTCGGTTTGAGTTGATTAATCCTCCGACCGAAGCCTTTGTTGATGGAGAAATGATTTTAGGTATGCGAGAGCATCTGTCAGCGGTTGTCCGGGATCTGATTTATAGCCCCAGTTTATTCGATACCAATAATAATGCCCACTTATCAAAGGGCAGTAAAATTACCGACTACATTTTTCGTATTCTGCGTAATGCTGAAACCGTGCTTCCCGGGCGTCGCCCAAATCTAGTGGTTTGTTGGGGAGGTCATTCTATTCCCGAAATCGAATATAAATATACCAAAAAAGTGGGTTATGAGTTTGGTCTAAGAGGCCTTGATATATGCACCGGTTGTGGTCCTGGTGTAATGAAAGGGCCTATGAAGGGTGCAACAATTTCTCATGCAAAACACCGAAATCCACATGCGCTTTACTTAGGCATAACGGAGCCGGGCATCATTGCTTCTGAACCACCTAATCCGATAGTGAATCATCTGGTTATACTGTCGGATATTGAAAAAAGGTTAGAAGCTTTTGTTCGCCTAGCACATGCAATTGTTATCTTTCCCGGAGGGGCTGGAACTGCCGAAGAGTTATTGTATTTGATAGGGATCTTGCTTCATCCAGACAATCAAAAATTTCCATTAAGGGTTATATTGACAGGGCCTGAATCGAGTAGAAGTTATTTTGACCAGCTTGATCAATTTATCCGGGATACCTTAGGCGAAGAGGCGACAGAATATTATCAAATTGTTATGGAAGATCCTCGCAAAGTGGCAAAGCTAGTCAAGCAAAGCATTCTTGAATTAGCCGAATACCGTATCGCGCATGGTGATTCATTTCATTATAATTGGCGTTTAAAAGTAACCGAAGAATGGCAAATTCCGTTTGACCCAACACATCAAAGTATGAGCGAATTAAATCTTTCGAAAGATCAACCAACTCATAAACTCGCCTTAAATCTACGTAAAGCCTTTTCAGGGATTGTTGCGGGTAACGTTAAACCTGATGGGGTTACCCTCGTTGAAGAGCAAGGTCCCTTTGTGATTCGCGCCAGCCGAGATATTAGTGAGCCCTTAAGTCGGTTACTGAAAGCTTTTGTTGAGGAAAAACGTATGACCCTGCCAACAAGAGAATATACACCTTGCTATCGAGTTGAAGAAAACTAGCCATTACAAAACGAGCCCAAAGAGGAAACGGTTTTGCTAGTCATAACTTCTAATAATTTCAGATACTTGTAGCTGAAACCACTCATACCAAACCTTTTTGCCTTGAGTCTGAATTTTTTGGTGGGCTGGATCGGCTTTCCAAGCTGAAATAGCCTGCAAACTAGTCCAATATGAATTAGTCATACCAACTCCGTCTTTATTGCGAGCGGAATAAGCTGCGATAAACCCCGGTTGAGATTGAACCGCATTAGCCATTTCTTCTGCCGCTTGAGCATAACCATCGGTATTTTCAGATAACAAAGAGATAAAAGAAACCATATATTTTGCTTGGTCGAGAGCCTGTTTTTCAGATTCAACACTTTTAGCCATTTTAACCAACCTTTATTCTTTCTACTAAATTTAGTTAATCTTAACCAGATAATTTGTATTTGTCTGCGACTTAGCAAATTTAACTCTTTTTTATGTTATTGCTATATCGACTGAATTTACTGGAGAATTTTCCGATCTTTATTTAAATGATCTAGATATTAACGCTATTTGATAAGGTTGGCATGTTTTCTGCTGTTACATGAGGATCTTGATATTAATTAACCCGAATTCAGATTAATGATTCAAGATAGAACGGCAAACAATTAAGCTTATGTTCAGAAATTTACCTATAGACTAACCAAGTTTTCTACATAAGACACATGATATCTCGGAGAATTTTAAAAATGAAAATAATACTAAATACCTTAGTTATAATCTTTCTATCAATCAGCCTTAGTGGTTGTATTGTTATAGGTGGCGGTGATTGGCATGATGATAATAAACATTGGAAAGAGCGACAAAAAACAAACTTATCGGTTATTAGTCAACTTGAAGTCAAGGACACTCGCCAATCAGTCCTAGAGCAGCTGGGTGCGCCCGATTTTTCAGAAGCATTTACAAAAGATGGTGATAACTATCGAGTTCTATTTTACAGAACCCAACATGAGCGTTCAGATGGTGAAACGAGTAAAGATGAAACCACGCCCTTGGTATTTAAAAATGACCAACTGATTGGCTGGGGTCAAGATGCATTAAGTCTCGCACGATAAATATTTTGATTGTAGGTTGCGGTTGAGGAACGAAACCCAACATCTATTCTTGAACTGTAATGGTTTTGTTGGGGTTAATCACCCCAACCTACGACCTTAATAAATCAAGCTTGATAAAACATGACAATCATAAAATAACGGGTACAATTGATATAACTATTTTTTAAGGAGAAAGGTTATGGCAATTATGAGGTTGTAGCACGGGGAAGTATCTGTTGAAAAAGCCGATCAGTATGAGCAGTTTATGATTGAGAGAGCTGCTCCCGATTATTCTTCGGTCAAAGGGTTGATTAACCTCTATTTTCAGAGAAAAGATGAAGAAACTTGCTCACATTTTCTTCTAGTCACCATTTGGGACTCGATTGAATCAATTAAAAATATAAAACAATAAAGGAGAAGGTTTTGGGTTTATTTTCTGGTTTATTAAGTAATGCTGGTGTTGTGGATTCGGAAGAGCTACAGCAAGAATACGAGCCTCTGTTAGCTGATTCAGAAGCGATAGAAGTTGGTTTTAGAGTATTGAGAGATACGTTTATTTTTACTACTAAACGTTTGATCTTAGTTGATAAGCAAGGGTTAACTGGTAAAAAAGTTGAGTACTTATCAATTCCCTATTCCAAAATTAGCAAGTTTAGTATTGAGACTGCTGGACGACTTGATCTAGATGCTGAATTAAAAATTTGGGTAGGCAGTGATCCGGTACCGATTGCTAAAACATTCAATACCAAAGTCAGTGTATATGATTTACAAAAAGTGATAGCTTCTCATATTGGTTAGTGCCATTTGTTGGGGTTAATCACCCCAACCTAGGTGTTTTTCGGGTTTGTCTTGTAGGTCACCCTTCAGGGTGACAAAGCAGTTTGATAGCCTAAAGAACCTACAATTCAATCAGTAAGATTAGTGATTTTTATACTCTGATTCGAATCAATGTTTTTATTAGGCTTTGTTGGTTCATTCGACATTGTTTGTTCATCTCGCTGATTCGCATTTTGCTTAAACCCACAACTAACACACTCAATATCTTGGTTTTCTTGATAGAGAACAAACGAATCCATTTCTGAGCATTTTGGACAAACTACACCCGCGATAAATTGTTTTTTTCTTTTAGGTTTAATCAACTTAAAGCCTCTAGCTTTTCATTTAACTCGAACCACTCTTCCTCTAGCTCTTCAAGTAATTGATTGATTTCATTTGTTCTATGCATAGAATCAGTCAGTTGTTTTTTGTTTGATTCTTCATATATTTCACTTGAAGCTAAAGCTGTTTCTAGTTGTTGCTGTTCTTTGTGTAGCTTGTGCATCTCTTGATCGATTGTTTTTAAACGATTTGAAAGCGGTGCTTTTTGTCTACGAATTTCCGCATCTATTCTTTTTTGTTCTTTTCGCGACAATTGATTTTCTTGTGGAGTGTAATCAGAATTAACAACTGATTTTATATTATTTGCTTTTTCTTTTCCCCACCTATTTTCATTTAGCCATTTTTGATAATCATTCAAATCACCTTTAAAAGGAGATACTTGACCATCATTAACCAACCAAAATTCATCGACCACACTTTCTAATAAATTTTTATCATGTGCAACCAAAATAACTGCGCCATCATAATTTTGTAGAGCTAACGCTAAAGCTTCTCGCATTTCAATATCAAAATGATTGGTTGGCTCATCAAGTAGTAGCAAATTTGGCTCTTGCCAAGTAATCATGGCTAAAACTAAACGGGCTTTTTCTCCCCCAGAAAAGCCATTTACTTTTTCTAAAGATTTATCTCCATTAAAAGCGAATCCGCCCAAAAAATTCCTTGCGTCCTGCTCACTGATTCCTTCACCTAATGATTGGATATGCCAAATGGGAGATTGATCAATATTCAATTGCTCAACTTGGTGTTGGGCAAAATAACCAGCATTAAAATGTTTGTTGCGTTTAACCTCGCCAGCCTGTTTCTCTAACTCGCCACAAATTAATTTAATGAGAGTCGATTTTCCTTCGCCGTTTCGACCGAGCAATCCAATTCTTTGTCCTGCCATGATGCGCATAACAATATTATTTAAAATGGTGACTTCGCCATAACCAACTCGTACTTTATTAAGATCAATCAGTTCAGTAATATTTTTATTGATTGGTTTAAATTCAAAGCCAAATTTTTGTCTGATTTGAACAGCGCTCACTTTATCCATTTTATCGAGAGCTTTTACTCGACTTTGTGCTTGGGTTGCTTTACTTGCTTTTGCTTTGAATCGATTAATAAAACTCTCTAAATGCTGGATCTCTTTTTGTTGTTTTTCAAATTCAGCTTGTTGTAAAACTTGTTTTGCTTGTCTTTGCCTTTCAAATTGAGAATAGCTGCCGGTATAACAAGTTAGATTTTTGTTCTCAAAGTGAAGAATATGGCTACAGAAACTATCCAAAAAATCTCGATCATGAGAAATCGTTAGCAACATTCCTTCATAACCTCTTAAATAGCTTTCTAGCCATAAAACCGCTTCTAAATCTAAATGATTGGTTGGTTCGTCAAGCAGCAAAAGTTCTGCTGGTTGAATTAGTGCTTGAGCTAAATTTAAACGCATTCGCCAACCACCGGATAATTCGCTGACGGTTGAATTCATTTGCTCTTCTGAAAAACTTAATCCGGTTAACATTTTTGCAACTAAAGCCGGCAAAGACCAACCGCCAATTGCATCAAGTCTTGCATGTTGTTCAGCAATGGCAATACCATCTTCCATTTGTTCGGCTTTTTCTAACGACTTTTGAATATCGTAATATTCAGAATGACCTGAAAGGACGTATTCTATTGCAGTCAAGGGGCTGGCGGGTGTTTCTTGTTTGGCAATACTTATGCGCCATTTGGGAGGGAATTCCAGTTCGCCTTGTTCAGGGTGCAGCTCATTTAGAAGCATTGAAAAAAGACTCGATTTTCCACAGCCATTTTTGCCTACTACTCCGAGTTTCTGATCCGGATAAAGGGTTTGATTGACCTTCTCTAGCAATGGCAAACTGCCTTGATAAAGGGATAGCTGTTTAAATCGAATCATTCGTTTGGTTAATAATATCTCGTATAGGCGCGGATTCTAGCATAAAGTCTGGTTATATTATTGATTAAACATTGAAATCATATTTTGTGAAAGACCTAATAGAGAGTAAGCTAAAACATTGATTATTTGGAGTGAATACCCGTTAATTAGACTATATTGAAAGGAATATAATAAAATAAAGCCTGATATGCAGAATCAAGATAAAGAGCTTGTCCTTACTAACGAATACTATCGCCAAGTATTTGAAAAGGCCGAAGATTGCATGTTTTTAATGAGACAAGATCGTTTCATTGCATGTAATCCAGCAACCCTGAGGCTGTTTGGTTGCACAGAAAATCAGATCATTAAACAAACGCCTTATCGATTTTCTCCCGAATATCAATTAGATGGCAGAAAATCTGACGAAAAAGCGCTCGAAAAGATAAAAGCTGCGATTAATGGCGAAACCCAGTCATTTGAATGGTTGCACCAACAATATGATGAGACTCTATTTTTTGCGGAGGTCACTCTTAAATCGATTAAAATTGAAGGCGAAGATCATTTATTTGCAACGGTTCGAGATATTAGTCGGCGGAAATCGACGGAAGCTGAACTTGAGCATTCAACAAAGCAACTGTTTACTCAAAATGAAAATCTAAAACGAATCAATAAGTTATCTAATCAACTACACCGTAGTGATACTTTCCAAGAAATAGCGGATCACACCTTAGATGCTTTGAGAGGTATCGCAGGAACAACCTATCTTGCTATTTATTTAATGAGTGATGACGGCTGTCATCTTAAGCGTGTTGCAACCGAAGGATTTGATAAAGCAGCTCTCCAAGTAAGCCCAGTTTTGGATATGGAGGAAGGATTAACCGGTATTTCACTTGAGTCTAATAAGGTTACGATTAGTTCTGATTTTTCACAAGACAAGCGAATTAGGGCTGAAGTAAAAGACGCTTTGTTGGGAAGCAATATTTTTTCTGGCGCTGCGGTTCCTTTATCTTATCAGGGTAAAAGGCTTGGATGTATTAATTTAGGTTATCCAGAAAGGCGGACTTTAACGAAAGACGAAACTGAAACACTACAAATTATTAGCAATACTGTTTCACAGTCTTTGGCTGGCGCTCTTCAGATCCAAGATCTTGATTTTATGGCGCATCACGACTCATTAACCGGATTATCAAACCGATTATTTTTTCATACCATTTTTAAAGAAAAAAGCCTCAATAGTAAGTATGAGTCAGCTGCGTTGATGTTACTTGATCTAGACCGATTTAAGGAAATTAATGATACCTTAGGTCATCATATTGGCGACAAGTTATTGCAGCAAATAGGCCCTCGATTAAGCCGTACTTTTGAAGGTAAAGATATTTTGTTATGTCGTCTCGGAGGTGATGAATTCATTCTGCTCATTGATGATATTTGTAAACAAAAGGAAATTTTAGACTATGCGGAAGTTCTATTAAATTGTTTAAGAGAGCCTTTCGAAATTGAATCTATGATGTTAGAAATTGATGCTAGTGTTGGTATTGCTAAATACCCAGAAGACGGCAAAGATAGTCATGAACTATTAAGGTCTGCTGACGTGGCAATGTATGAAGCAAAAAATCGCGGCGCTGGAATAAAAGTTTATGATCAAAATGATGACAAACATACTCCTGAAAGGTTGGCATTGATTGCGGAATTAAATAGCGCAATACGTGATCAACAGCTCGAACTTCATTATCAACCTAAGATAGATCTAGCGACCAATCAGGTTGCCGGTTTTGAAGCACTTGTTCGCTGGCGACATAAAGAAATGGGCTTACTCTATCCTGATAAATTTATTGCACTAGCAGAAATGAGTGATTCGATTCATTTTCTAACTCAGGCTGTTATAGATCTCGCATTAGAGCAACAAAAAAATTGGGTTAATACAGGATATGAAATACCAGTAGCAGTTAATTTATCCGCACGAAACTTAATTGATAACCGCTGTGTTTGCTATATCAAAGAAGCGATAAAAAGATATCAGACTAAGCCCGGAATGTTGGAATTAGAAATTACAGAAACTGCCTTAATGCAAGATCCTGAAACGGCAGTAGGTTTGTTAAATCAGATTTCTGAATTAGGTGTTAAGTTATCGATTGATGATTTTGGTACGGGTTATTCTTCGCTTTCCTATTTGCGTAAGATGCCGATCCATTTTCTAAAAATTGACCGTGAATTTGTTAAAGATATGTTATCAAACGATAATGATTCAATTATCATCAACTCAACCATTGCACTTGCCCATAATTTACAACTTGGTGTTATTGCTGAAGGTGTTGAAGATAAAGAAACAATGGCTCAACTCAAACATTTAGGCTGCGATTTGGTACAAGGTTATTATGTTTGTAAACCAAAACCTTGGTATGATATCGAAAATTGGCTGAATCAAAGAGTAATCTAAAATTTTACATATCGCCCTTCATTTTATTGTTCCAGCATTAATCGTTGGATTCTTTTTTCGTAAGCAGTGGAAAGTCGCTTATTTTATTATGATAGCTACAATGTTGGTGGATCTTGACCATTTGTTGGCAACCCCAATTTATGATCCCGGTCGATGTAGTATTGGTTTTCATCCATTACATACCTTTGTCCCAATAGTTATCTATGGGTTACTTTGTTTTATTCCAAAGACTCGTTTTGTCGGAATTGGGTTAGTGATACACATGGTTTTAGATTCGATAGATTGTCAGGTGACTAATGGTGTTTGGTTTTATAGTATGTAAATTTTGTGTGATTATTTTGTCATGATCTAAGACCTTATACTTGAGAGATAACTCAGTGATTCACTTGAAAGTTGGCTAAATTATCACAATCATTAAACTCTAACCTTTTATTGAGTTAATAAATGTCCCCAATTCTAATAATTAGTCTGATTGTAATACTGCTGATCGCTTATATATTACTAAAGCCATTATTGATTAATCACAAGCACGATAAGATAAAAGCGCAACCTTTTCCAAAAGAATGGCGTTATATTCTCAAAAGAAACATACCTTATTTTTATTCGATGCCCGCCGATCTTCAATTGCAGTTAAAACAGCATGTTTTAGTTTTTTTAAGTGAAAAAGACTTTCAGGGTTTTGAAGGAGTAGAAATTACTGACGAAATAAGAGTTACTATTGCTGCTCAAGCCTGCTTATTATTGCTCAATAGAAAATCTAATTATTATCCAAAGTTAAAATCAATATATGTTTATCCTGAGGCTTTTGTAACGAAACATGAATCTAGAGATGCAGCCGGTATTTTGCAGAGTAAACCCAAAGTGTTGAGTGGCGAATCTTGGGAACTAGGTAAAGTGGTATTGTCCTGGAAACACAGCAAGCAAGGAGCTGTTGTTTTTAATGATGGTCATAATGTTGTGATTCATGAGTTTGCCCATCAACTTGATCAAGAAACTGGCGTAGCAAATGGCGCACCTTTTTTAAGAAATAAATCAAATAAATGTTGGTCACAGATTCTGTCAAAAGAGTTTGAACAACTTCAAAGAGATGCAAGGCGCGGTGAGAATTCACTACTTGATCACTATGGCGCTACCAACCCAGCTGAATTCTTTGCCGTCGCCAGCGAAGTGTTTTTTGAACGCCCAAAGGAAATGAAAGAAGAACATTCAAAACTTTATGAGCAACTAAAAAGTTTTTACCAGGTTAATCCTGCGATTTGGTAGCCTTAGTATTGATTAACTTCAACTGTGATATGCGAGAGTTTATCAAATTCTGATAATAAGGATTTGTAATGGCTGATCTCTTTTGGGTTTAGGGACACAATCGAAATAATAATCGCATAATGATGGGCACTTACTCTCCAGATATGAAGATCGACAATTCGGTTATCCGAACCCTTTTCTATTTTTTCGGTAATAGCTGATTTATAGGTTTGCTCAATGCTAGCATCTAATAATATTGGGCTGGTTTGTTTAATCAAACCATAAGACCAGCGAGTAATTATAATCGCGCCAACAACACCCATAATTGGATCGAGCCAATTCCAGCCAAAATATTTACCCGCTAATAAAGCCATAATTGCCAGTAATGAAGTTAACGCATCAGCTAATACATGCATATAGGCAGCATGAAGGTTGTGGTCGTGGTGGTGATCCTTGTCGTGAGAGTGGTTATCTCCATGATCTTCATGCTTATGGTGCGAATGAGTGTGTGAATGGCCATGAGAATGATCGTGGTGATCTTTTAAAATAAACGCACTTGCGATATTAACTAAGAGTCCGAGAACAGCTACTCCAATCGCCGCATCAAACTGTATGTTTGTGGGTTCAATAATTCGATGTACAGACTCCACTAACATCAACAGAGCAACAATAACTAAAGCGATTGCACTGGTAAATCCGCCTAACACCCCTACTTTACCAGTACCAAAAGCATAGTCTGGGTTATCTTGATGTTTACGCGCAAAACGATAGGCGTAAATAGTAATTAAAAAGGCAGCTACGTGAGTTCCCATATGCCAGCCATCTGCTAGCAAAGCCATAGAGCCAAAAATAGTCCCCGCAACGATTTCTGCCACCATGGTTACCGCGGTTAAAATGAGTACATACTTAGTTCGCCTTTCTCCTTTTTTGTTAATAGAAGAAAAGTTATGTTGGTGTTGCCATTGTTTTAATGAATCTTGATCCATTTTTTGTTCCTGTTATTCAATTATTAAACGATAGGTTTGGTAAGCGGCTAAAATTGCCAATAGAATAAAAATTGCACCGCTAATGCGATGTAATAAAGTAATCGAAATCATTTTTAATAATCTCTTTCCTGCCCAAATTCCCAAGGCGCTAGTGGTAATCAGGGCGAGACTAGAACCAATCAAAATGGCTAATGGGATATGAGTGCTACTGAGTGCCACAACCGCTAGTTGAGTTTTATCGCCAAATTCCGCCAAGGTAATTAACAGAAAGGTCGAAAGTAATATACTATGCCCTTTGCGGTTAACGTCTATATTTTCTTGCGAGCCATCATCATTAGAGGTTAACGCATGGTAACCAAAAGCAAAAAATAGAAGCGCAACGATTGATGAAACCGCTACCTCAGGAATCCAATTAGAAATGGTTGAGCCAAATAATACAGCCAACAGATTAAGCAGTATAAACGCAAGAGTCGCGCCCAGCATAACGGGTAAAGCTCGATATTTAGCCGCCAAAGCCATACAAACCAACTGACTTTTATCACCAAATTCGGCGGCAAAAATAAGCAGGTAGCTATAGCTCACACCCGTTATAAACTCACCTAGTTGTTCAAGGATCTGCATTTTCTGCCTTAGTAATTATTAGGAATCTTGTCGGTGATTTAAATGTTTTTCTGGAACCATGTTTTTATGTAAAACGGCAAAAACAACTAGAACCTTCTTTTCAATTTTATAATAAATAACATGACTGGCATAAGAAAAACTAAAAGTCCTTGTTGAAATATCGCTTCTATTTTTCCCAATAGCCGGACTATCAGATAATAGCTGTAATGTTTCGTTTAATTCTTGCAAGTATTTTTTTGATTGCTCTTTACCCCAGGTTTCTAGGGTGAACTTTCGAATCTTGAGTAAATCTGTTAGGGCATCTTGGGTAAACTTATACGAAGGCATTTAATCGTGTTTTCCTGCGATTAAATCAGACATAAAGTCTTTACCATCAACTAAATTACTATTTTTTATATCAACTTTAGCTCTAGCCGCACGCTCTTTTAGCAGGGCAAATTTAGTTTCTTCCAGTTGGTTGTACTCATCGATAGAAATTACAACCGCGACAGGCTTACCGTTTTTATTAATTTGCACTGGCTCTCGTTGTGCCTTTAATAACATATCGCCAAATTGTGTTTTTGCATCGTTTGCAGTGAGAGATCGCATTAGTAAACCTCATTTGTGTTTGTTTTTAGATTATAGTCGAATCGTTCGAAATAATCTATTCGTGCTATATTGGCTAGTTGTAGACAAAGAATATTTACAGGTAGGAAACTATGTCTAGTAGACCTTTTAATTGAGGAATTTCCTTCATATTTCATTCATCAGCAATCTACTGTAGTATTGTAATTGTGGACGAATCCACGACCTGCAACTCCTATAGGGATTTATGGATCATATTGCCGCAAAAGAATATCTCCTAAGTAAACCTTTTAGCAAAGAGGACTTTCCCTTTGGTCCCGAGGTTTCGGTTTTTAAAGTTAAAAACAAAATGTTTGCGACTTTAGCTGTCGGTAAAATGGGTAAAGGGGATGATAAAGGTAATCTCGATTGGTGGATGAACCTAAAATGCGATCCCGAAGAAGCTTTTCAATTGCGCGATATTTTTGAAACGGTTATTCCTGGTTATCATATGAATAAAAAGCACTGGAATACTATTATTCTGGATGGCTCGATTCCTAAAGGTGAAATCGAGCGGATGATCGATAATTCGTTTATGTTGGTGGTTAAAAGTATGACCAAGAAAGAGCAGACTTCGGTTTTGGTTCATTTGGGGTAGTGAGCTTGTAATCAGTAAAGATTTCATATTTGTAACATAACAAACATTCAGTTAAATGCTCGTTTGAATATTAATAAGGTTTATTGTATTCAACTCGGTAAAAACGAAAACCTAAGGAACAGTTAAAGGGACTGATATTCATGAAGATTAGTAGAATAAGAATTACCAACTTTCGATCTTACCAAGAGGAAATAACGATTAATCTTGATGATTTAAATGTTTTTGTAGGAGAAAATGACATTGGTAAATCAACGATATTAGAAGCTCTTGATATTTTCTTTAATGAAAACAAAGGAGTTATAAAACTTGATAAAGACGATATAAATAAACATTCAAAAAGAGAAGGCAATTTAGAAATAAAAATTAGTGTTATTTTTAGTAGTATTCCTGAATCCTTAACCATTGATTCCACAAATCCAACTAGTTTATCTGATGAATATTTATTAACTAAGAATGGTTGTCTTGAGATAATAAAGAAATATCCTAATGCTGGAAAAGAGAAAGTATTTATTAAAGCTTACCACCCCACCAACGCTAATTGTGCAGGTTTGTTACTGAAAAAGAACTCTGATTTAAAAAAATTGTTAACAGATGGGATGGTTTGTGAAGATAGAACAAAGAATGCGGAGATACGGAAAACCATTTGGAATCATTATTCAAATGACTTGCAGTTAGAAGAGATTGAAATTGAGCTTGCAAAAGAGGATGCAAAAAACACTTGGGCTCAACTAAAAAGCTACATGCCTTTGTATTCACTTTTTCAGTCCGATAGAAAAAATAGTGATGGAGATAGTGAAGTACAGAATCCAATGAAATTGGCTGTCCAAGAAATTCTGAAAGATCAAAGGCTGGTGGATAGTTTGAATGGTATAGCTAATGAAGTTGAAATTAAACTTAATGAGGTTGCAAAGAAAACATTAGAAAAGCTCAATGAAATGAATCCAGAAATAGCAGAGAGTTTGACGCCTGTAATTCCTAGCGCTGAAAGTTTAAAGTGGTTCGATGTATTCAAAAGTGTTTCAATAACTGGTGACGAAGATATTCCAATTAACAAACGAGGCAGCGGTGTTAAGAGGTTAGTCTTGCTTAATTTTTTTAGAGCTGAGGCTGAGCGAAGAAAAAACGAAAATAATGTCCCAAGTATAGTTTATGCTATTGAAGAGCCAGAAACATCCCAACACCCTAATCATCAAAGAAAACTCATTGAAGCATTCATAGAGCTGTCTAGTTCTGAAAATACGCAGATATTGCTTACAACACATAGTCCATCAATTGTAAAGTTACTGGAATTTGATCATATTAAGCTAATAAAAAAAGAGCCTGATAAAGAAATAGTAAATGTGCAACGTAATGAATTGCCTTACCCATCACTTAATGAGGTAAATTTTTTAGCGTTTGGAGAGTCAAACGATGAATACCATAACGAGCTATATGGTTTTATTGAAAGTGAAGAGCTGCTGACTGAATATAAAAATGGTAAACAAACAATCAGCTATATTAGAATTCTCCATAATGGCAACACGCAAGAAGAACAAAAGATTCTTAGTGAGTATATACGTCACCAGATACATCATCCTGAAAATACTCACAATCAACGCTTTACAGATGAACAGCTTCAACAGTCTATTGGCAAAATGAGAGTGTTTATTGAATCCAAAAATCTATCTTAAATATCATAACCACCTGAGCCAAATAAACTTGAAAACCCTAGACAATTACTATGCTAATTAACCTCTTCAAAAAATTCCGTACAACCCTATATGTCCAAATATGGGAAAAGCGAATAAAAGTCACTCATATACAAACTAGAAACGTATATGACGAACAGCCATTAGTAGCTTTTGAAATAGACAAAAAAGGAAAGAAAATAATCGCTGCAATTGGTAACGCAGCTCGATCATTCGAGTCGAAAGAAAATACCATTGTGGTTAATCCTTTTTCTCACCCTAGAGTTTTATTTTCTGATTTCGAGGCGGGTGAAAAATTACTTCAACATATTATCCAGACTTTAAGCGAAAGAAAAGTTTTCGCCACGTCACCAGAAATAGTTATTCACCCAATGGAGAAAACCGAAGGTGGTTTAACAATGATCGAAGTGAGAGCATTTAAAGAATTAGGCTATGGTGCAGGCGGCAGGGATGTAGCTGTCTATCAAGGAAAGGAGTTGCCTATTTATGATTTTGACTTTGATTCAATTAAAACACGCTATGAAGATTAGTAAAGTATTTATTTACTAATTTCTCAAGTTTTTTCAGTTCTTGTTATATTAGAAAAAAGCGTTAATCAATGGAATATTTGGCTTATATGTGCAGGCTTGGTATATTGGATGTGGCAACATAATTTCTACAGAATATAGTGAAAACTTAAATAGGAGAAATTTATGGTTATCTTTATTCAAATATTTGCGCTCTCTACGGTATTTTTTGGATTAGTAATTTTGTTTAATCCAGAAATTGTTTTTGGATTACTAAGAAAAAATGCCGATCAACTTAGCCTACATATAATCGCTGTTGTGATTCGGCTGGCTCTTGGTATTTGCTTAATTGAACAAGCAGAAATATCCATTTATCCTTTAGTAATTGAAGTTCTCGGTTGGTTATCAATTGTGGCAGCACTAACTTTTGGTGTTATTGGAAGAAAGCGATATAAACAATTAATGCATTGGGCGCTTTCAGATTCATTGATTACACGTTTTGGTCGGTTTGGTGGCCTACTGGCTGCTGGCTTTGGTGCTTTTTTAGTTTATGCATTTATATGATAGTATCAAAATAACAGTCTATTATTTATTCTAACTTAAAGAAACAAGAGAAATTAAATGCGCAGGAATCAATCAGAAACAGCTGAAGATATACAAAAGAAAATCACATTAGTCGCGCTTGCAGAAACACCCGGATTTATACTTGTGGGGCTGGGTATTTATGCTAAATTTGCAACCAACGGTGATGCATTTCATCCATTACTTAACGATCCAGATGTTGTTAATATTATGCTTGGAGTAGGGATCGGTATTATGGCTGTGTGTGCTTTTACCATATTGCGACTGTCTGCAAAGAGATCTAAGTCATTGAAGCAATCTAAAGACTAATAGGAATAAATGGCTATTGCGACTCCAGTAGAATCTTGACGAATAACGCCGCAATTTTCCTTTCAGTAACATTGCTTTGTTATGTTTCAGATTCCGCTTAATATTTTTTATCAGACACCCAACCCACAGCCATTCTCTCATCGAAAAGATTATCTGGAAAAGCGATTGTTTGAGTTGTGTGAATTGTCTTCCGTTGAAATATAGAGCTATTTTCCATTAAATAACAATCGAGCAAAACTTGATTTAAGAATGACGTGCTTGTGGATAAATAACGTTATCATCGACGTTATTAATATCAGAGCAAACATGTTTAATAGAGGGGGGATTTCTAGTTGGATTAATAAGAAACCTATCCCTATAACCAAAACATGGTGAAATAAGTAAACTGTATAGGATGCATCCGACAAGAACCGCCATTTTTCAGATGGGGCATTAAAAAACCTGTAAAAGACATAAAAACAAAGTGAAATTGACAACCATACAATCAAGTATTCAAAATAGCTTAATACACTCTTATGGATTATTTCACTATCAAATGAGGCATTTTTCATAATCATAACTGAGCTTATAATAGCAGCCAGAATGAGTATTGGATTAATCGTAGAGAACTTATGTAAAAGATTGCTATTAACGGCTAATACGCAGCCAAAAACAAAATAAGGGAGATATATTAGAGTACTAAATGTGCTAAACACGCCTAGAATACCCGAATATAAAGGAAAGCCAATTTTATTTAATCCCAGGATTACAACTGATACTATTGGCATCATACCCATAACAACAATCAGCGGAAGAGATAAAGATTGATTGGGTCTCAATTTTCCAATAACTCCATGGTACTTACTAAAAAGAGTCGCTAATACAGCTGCTACTAAAAAATAAATAATTAAGTTATTTAGAAACCAGAGATGAGAAACCCAGCCTCCATCCAAGAGGTACTCACCTATATCTATCTCACGAAAACCTGTGAGTACTAAAATGATTGCTTGTAATGAATTTAGTGTTAAAGCTGTAACAACCAATGGAATGATAATTCTTTTCATTCTGACTGCAAGAAACTTTTTTGGCTTATACTTCTGAAGGGTAAACACACAGAAAAAACCTGCTACTACAAAAAATGCGGGCATTCTAAACACATGTATTGCTTGCCCAATGTAATTTGCAATAACAGTAGTTTCGTTGCTATAGATAGCCCAACCTTGCCTTGTATTAAATATATTAGATGAGTGCAGAACGACCCCAAGCATTATTAGGATGCTTCGCATAGAGTCCATAAAATATATTCTATTTGCTTGTTCGTGCATTGTTCTCTAATTCCAATGTAAAAATGATATTCCAATTATTTGTTATAGATTTATTAACCGTATAAAAGCTATCCCTATGCGCTCGTCTTGCTGGCGATGGCTTTATTGCTATGACATGAAGCTCGCCATTAGGGAATTTATAGCATAGGTGTTGCAATTAGTGAAGTGGTTTAATAAAACCGGACTCATTTTTAGATGATATTATATCAGTCTATAGGAGTCGAATATGAAAAGAAGAACATTTAGTCAAGAATTTAAGTTAGATGCCGCCAATCTAATTTTGATAAAAGGCTACAGCTACCGAGAAGCGCAAGAAGCAACAGGCGTCAGTAATGGAGCCTTAAGAAATTGAGTCAACCAAATAAAGAAAGAACAATCAGGTGAAACACCGGTCGGTGCTAAAGCTATCACTCCAGAGCAACAAAAAGTACAAGCACTCGAGAAACGAATAAAACAACTGGAAATAGAAAAGGAGAGATTAAAAAAGGCTACAACCGCTCTGCCGATGACAGACAACAACCAGTTTTCAAGATAATTGGAAATCTAGTGAAGAACGGTTATAAGTGGTTGATTGCCTTCGAGCTTTTGGTTTTAAAAAGAGCACTTATTTTGACCGAATTAGGGCTGTTAAACGAAAGGAGTTAAAAATTGGTAACCTATACAGATTCCCCTTGAAAGGTACTACTTAAAAATCAAGTTGCTTCCGCTAGTATCGCGCAACTAGCAGAATTATTTGTATACAAGCCTATAGACAGTCTAAATTAAAACCATTTATACATAACTAAAGCATCGACGAGACCATACTTAGGATGATCAAATGCCTTCGGTAAACAACCAACCGTTTCAAAACCCAACTTATTCCAAAGTTTTATAGCACCTTTATTGCTGGACGCAACAAAATTAAATTGCATCGCTTTATAACCAAGTTCTTGTGCGAGTTCTTGAGAATGTTGACACATCGAAGTTGCAAGACCTCTTCCTCGTGCATTTGAAGAAACCATATAGCCGCAATTACATACGTGATTTCCTGGCCCAGCTTGATTGGTTTTTAAATAATATGTTCCGAGTATTAGGCCGTTTTCTTCAAATACATAAGTTTTTCTTGGGTTTTCCATCCAAATTTTAAAAGCCTGATCTTTATTCGTATCTGTTGCATAAGCATAGGTTTCTCCAGTTTTGACTATCTCATGAAAGATTGGCCAGATCTGATCAAAATCCTTTTTATTTGCTTCTCGAATATTCATTATATTTTCCTAAATATCGGTAATGTCCAGTGATTTTATAACTAAAAAGCATATCTTCAAGTTCGGGGCCTGAGCCTATATTGTGTACGATTAACGGGCTTCCATTTTCAGATAGTTTTTTATTCGTTACTATGCCTATATGAGGTAAATTTCCGGGTAACATCCAACTAACAATATCACCTGTTTTATAATCATCCTCATTCTTGCTAATCGGTAAACTTTCTCCAAAACGAGAAAAGAAAATTTGTAAATTTGGAACGCGCCTGTGATCAATATTTCTGTCAGTTTTGCTTAATCCCCAAATTCGTTTGGATGGATAAAGTTCAAAATTATCTATCATATCTTCATGAACTAATCTTTGCAGATCAATTCCAAGAGTACGATAACTTCTAATGACTAGGTCAGTACAAACTCCAATATTTTGGGGAACGTCACCTCCGGGATAATCAAGTTTGAGATATGAACCATCATAACGAATACTGTGCTTTGTTCGCTCCAAAGCTGCATTAGCTAATTTGACTGATAAATTATCGCTAAAGCAATTGAAAGATGTAAGGGTAAGGAACGTTCCGATAAAATAGGAAAAACTTGCTGTTAAATTTCTATTCATTAAGAGTTTATTTCCTTTAATGTGAAATTAGGAAAATATGCTAAACAGATATTTTCTTCTTCGTTATAAATGAAATCCAATTAATAATTGCATTTATGGAAAGCAACAACAAGTCAAATAATGAGTTCAACATTTGGTTTTACAATTACTTTACAAAGAATGGGTTAAGCTATCTAGTTACCAAGAGAAAAAAAACAATTTCAACTCAACGCCCGAATTCCACGCTCCAATCCCTTCAAAGATAGCGGAAACATTTGATCTTCAACTAGCTGTTTAACCATACCAATACTTTGAGTGTAATTCCAATATCGCTCATCGACCGGATTAAGCCAAATCACATTGTTGAAAACTTCTTTTAATCTTTGCATCCAAATATACCCAGCTTCTTCATTCATATATTCAACACTACCGTCACGATGAGTAATCTCGTAACTTGCCATTGAAGCATCACCGACAAAGATTACTTTGTAATCCTTGCTGTAGGTTCTTAGCACTTCTGCTAGAAGGGTTTTATCAGTGTAGCGTCTAACATTATCTTTCCAAACGCTGTCATAAATAAAGTTATGGAAATAGAAGTATTCGAGATGTTTAAATTCAGTTTTACAGGCGGAAAAAAGTTCTTCGCATATTTTGACGTAAGGATCCATTGAACCTCCAACATCAAAGAAAATTAAAACTTTGACGGCATTATGACGTTCAGCAACCATTTTAATATCAAGCATACCTGCATTTTTTGCCGTGCTACTAATGGTATTATCTAAATCCAATTCTTCTTCAGCACCACTTCTGGCAAATTTACGCAGTTTCCTCAATGCGACTTTTAGATTTCGAGTGCCGAGTTCAATCGAATCATCAAGATCTTTAAATTGACGTTTTTCCCAAACTTTAACCGCTCGTTTATTGCGACTTTGTCCGCCAACTCTAATTCCTTCAGGATGATAACCGCTGTGACCAAAAGGTGATGTCCCACCGGTACCAACCCATTTGTTTCCCCCGGCGTGGCGTTCTTTTTGTTCTTCTAATCTTTCCTTGAAAGCCTCTAACAGTTTTTCTAACCCACCAAGTGATTCGATTTTCTCTTTTTCTTCATCGGATAGGTTTTTCATAAACTCGGCACGCAACCAGTCTTCAGGAATCAGTGCTTCCAAAATGTCTTCGAACTTTTCTAAATCTTTAAAGTAGGCAGAAAATACTCGATCATATTTATCAAAATATTTTTCATCTTTAATTAAGCATAATCGTGCCAGTTGATAAAATTCGTTAATGTCGCAAAAAGCTAATCGTTTTTCTAACGCATCAAGTAGCACCAGTAGTTCTTTAATTGAAACTGGCAAACCTGATTTTTTTAATAAATAAAAAAAATTAATTAGCATGGGCTTATCGTACCCTCAAACTGATTTATTGATCTATAAAAATTATTTTCTGTAGGTTGGGTAGAGGCACGAAACCCAACAATAGAGGGTATGATTTTTTTAAGATGTTGTTGGGTTTCGCTGTGCTGTATAGACCGGAGACATGGGTAACACATGTTCGGGCACATGGGTAACACTAAGTTCTTCAAGTATATTATTCCATTTCAAGTTGTTTTCGTAAATTAATTTTGTAAATCTTTTGATGTCGATA
>Ga0316204_10003510_pt1 | contig 31061 bp, 22 predicted proteins | sample 6monrhotite_MG_2_FD_205661 | JGI IMG/M metagenome (GOLD analysis project Ga0316204, IMG submission 205661) | Microbial mat bacterial communities from mineral coupon in-situ incubated in ocean water Damariscotta River, Maine, United States -... | ecosystem: Environmental > Aquatic > Marine >...
TATATCGCCTTTACTTACAAGCTGATCGGGTTGAACAAGGATTTCACTGATAGTTGAGTTTCGCGTTCCCGATAAATCAAGAATAAAACTACCCGGCGTCAAATGACCAATCGCACCTATCTGGCCTGCAGCCCAAATACTGCTGGAATAAAAACTAAAGAATGTCAGAGTAACTACTGACAAAGCCCAAAGCTTTTTCAATATGCCCGCTTGAACGTATTTACTCACTGGACTCCGATTCACTTCAAATGGTCTTCAAGAATTTTAGCCGTAACTTCAATCGCATGAGCCATTTGTTCATCTGTATGCTCACTAGAAATGAAAAAACGTAACCGCTCCGCACCTTCCGGAACCGCTGGCGAAATAGCTGGCTGCACATAGATACCCAGTGCTAATAACTGAGATGACATCCTTACCGCAAGGTCAGCGCTTCTCACAAAAACGGGTATCACTGCATACGCATGCTCAAGCTCCGTCTCTAAACCGCGCTGCTTTGTCAACAACAGAAAAGTTTCCGCATTTTTATTGAGGCGCTCTACCCGCTCAGGCTCTTCCAGCATAATTTCTTGAGCTTTAATAGCAGCTCCAGCGTTTGCCGGCGTCATCCCAACACTAAAGATAAAGCCTGGTACCGTGTACTTTAAATATTTAATCAGCTCAGATGATGCCGCAATATAGCCTCCACAGCTCGCAAGGCTTTTACTCAATGTTCCCATCCAGATATCGACTTCTTTGCTATCCACGGCCCAGTGTTCACTGATGCCTCTACCTGTTTTACCCAACACACCCAAAGAATGGGCTTCATCAACCATCAAGGCAGTAGAATACTGTTTTTTGATTTTTACAAGACGGGGTAAATCACAAATATCGCCGTCCATGCTATACAGGCCTTCAACAATGATCAGGCACTGGTTGAACTGCTGACGTTTTTCAGACAGGAGCTTTTCCAGGTAATCAAGATCATTATGCGGGATCTCCATTCGGGTTGCCCCGGATGCAAGCGCTCCCTGCAAAATACTGCTATGAATCAACTGATCGTGGATAATCAGGTCGCCTGCGCCCAGTAAATGCGAAATAACGGTTTCATTGGTACCAAAGCCACTAACAAAGATAAGTGCGTCTTCCGTAGCCATCAACGCCGCAAGACTTTTTTCCAGATCATGGTGGATTGTTCTCTCACCAGAGGCAATACGACTTGCAGAAACCGATGTCCCAAATTTCTCAACAGCATCTTGGGATGCCTTAATTACTCGAGGATCATCGGCCAAACCCAGATAGTTATAACTGGAAAAGTTAACCACCGGCATTCCATTACAGCTACAAGCTGGTTTCGCCAAACCATCAATAGGGGTAAAGAACGGTGATTCTACATTAAGACTCGCCAACCAGTTTTCTCTCGCTGTAAATTCTTCAGGCAAAGTCAAACCCTTAAGCGGATGACTGTACTGACCCACATGTGCGGCTGACATCTGACTATTTTGCTTCTTTGAAGCCAGAAGCTGTGCCAGCAATTGTCTTTTTTCCCTTGATGACCCGGCAGAATTACTCATGCTTCCAGCCTAGGCATGCCTTCATCGGTAAATTGACCCAACATTTTTTCAACCTCTTCATCGCTCAAGGCATCAATATCTACATCGATATTTACAGGTAAATTTGAAGATTCAGCTTCATCGCTCACGCTAGAAAGCAATTTTCCATAAAGGTTTGAGGCCATGTGTTTGGCGCTCATGGAAGGGCTAACGTCTGCAGAACCCAGCCGAATACCAAAACGCTCCTGGACTGCGACCGTAAACTCCACTGACATCAGTGAATCCATACCCAGAGAAGAAAAACTGTCTCGTGCACTCATCTTATCGACATCGAGCCTTAAAACATTTGCCGCCTCTTCGAGTAATATCGTTGAAAGCGCATCGATTCCATCCTTCTCTGATAATTGGGATAAATCAGGGAGGTTATATTCATGCTCCCTCGCACCCAATTGACTATCAAGAACAAAGTCCTTAAACGGTAATGTATTGATCGCCTGAGGATTTCGCTGCCCCCATTGATTCCAATCGACGGAGAATATGCCCGTCCCCGCAGCGCCAGAGAGCAGGCATACCTCGAGTGCCTGAAGGGCTTCTTCAGGTGAATTCTGCTTGATCCCCATACTCGCCAGTAAAGTTTCCACGCTGCTGTTAGACGCAGCCATACCAACTTCAGAAATGGCCCCCAAACTAATACTTAAAGCTGGCAGGCCCTGGCTTCTGCGGTATAGCGCCAAACCATCAAGGTACGCATTTGCAGCCGCATAATTTGCCTGCCCAGGATTTCCCACAACAGAACTTACCGATGAAAATAAGACAAAAAGATCTAAGTTGAGAGCCAGTGCCTGGCTCTTTTCATGTAGCAGTCGAGCCGACTCCACCTTTGAGCTAAAGACCGGTTCAAAGGCATCTCTATTCAGGTTTTCAATCATGGCATCAGACAACACACCGGCGCAGTGAAGAAGCCCACGAACTTCGGGCGTACCTTTTTCCCAGCCACCCAGTAACTTCGTTACATCTTTTTCACTACTGACATCTGCTTTTGCTTCAGTGATTGAAATACCACGCTTTCGAAGCGACTCAATTGTATCTTTGGCAATGTCGCTTGTGGCGCCACGACGTCCGGCCAAAACAAGATATCGGGCACCCTTATTGGCCAGCCAGACGGCACTACGCAAACCCAAACCACCAAACCCACCCGTAATGACATATGAAGCATTTGAGGAGATCATGGTCTCTATATCAAAACGTTCACCAAACGAAGGTAACTGCTGAGTGCTTTGTTCAGTGAGATCCAATGAGAGTTTTCCCGTATGCGTTGCCTCAATCATTTTCCGGAAGGCGGACTCGACCTGATCCGTTGGCACAATCTCAGTCGGTATAGGCTGGTACACACCCTGATCAAAATAATCACGTACGCGACGAAACAGCGCCATGAAAGTATCAAAACGCTGGGCAACCAAACGATCAATATCCACAGATGAAAATTGTAAATTTTCCTGAAAGGCTGATAATGACAAACCACGGTTCTCGCTGATATCGCTCTTGCCAATTTCAACCATACGGCCAAAGGGCGCCATAACTGACAAGGTTGATTCTTGAGAATCACCACTTAAAAAATTCAACGCAACATCAACGCCTCGCCCTTTCGTTGCCAATAGTACTTCATCGACAAAATCGAGTGAGCGCGAGTCATACACAGCATCGACACCCATTGATTTAATCAGCTCGCGTTTTTCATCACTGCCCGCAGTTGCCAAAATATTTGCGCCAAGACGTTTGGCAACCTGAATAGCCGCCTGACCAACACCGCCCGAGGCTGAATGCAGCAATACCGTATCACCTGCACCCAGACGAGCGATATCAACGAGCGCTAATTCAGCTGTAATGAAGGCAATAGGAATACCGGCAATTTCATCTGGTCTGTGCATATCAGACCACTTGAGCATTGGCGTTAATTCAGGTTGAACCGTTGAATAGGTTTTGAAACAACCATCAGCTGCACAGCAAACAACCCGGTCACCAACTTTGTAGTCACGAATGCCTGAACCAACGCGGTGAATAATACCCGCTGCCTCCATTCCCATAGCATCGGCAAAAAAAGTACCCTCAACAACGGACTCATCAAGCTTACCCAGAGCCTTGAGAACATCTTTAAAATTGATTGAAGCGTAAAGAAAGCGAATTTCAACTTCATTGTGCTGTGGGGCCACTCGCCTGAACTTTCGATAGTTTAATGAAGAAAGCAAGCCTTTCTTACCCACATCCAGCTGAACACCCGCAAGTGCTACGGGGGGAGAAACAAAGGCATCTAAATTCTCGTTTGCTTCTAATTTATGCTCGTACACCAGGTTTTCACGTATCGCAAACTCCCCCAGGGCAGGCAGAGTTTCCAGATCAATAGAGCAGTTTTCACCTATATCGCAATCAACAAGTGCAATAGCCAAATCTGGATATTCTGCTCTCGCTACCCTGGCCGCTCCCCAAATGGCTGAAGCTTGAGCCAGAACACAATCATCCTGACTCACCTGCTGGGCATTCTGGGTTACAACGATCATTCTGCAAGGTTGTTTTGCCTGCAGTTTCACCTGTTCGAGCAGATCAAGGCTTGCCTGCATGCCCAGTTGGTCATCAGCGGTATTTTTTGCGTGCCAGACAAATGCAGGAACCCGATCTTTTTGATCAGGGATAATCTCCATTTTTCCCCAGCGCCACTGATGTAACAAGGCCTTAATATTTTGACTATTCGATGAGGATGCGGGAAGAACTTTGGCATGTACCCCCATCAATCGAGCCAGCAATCGCCCCTTAAGATCTGTGATAAGCACATCAGCCAACAGCGATACTTTACTCTTTGATGTTATCTTCGCCTGACACCGTATTTTATCTGGTAGCGCTGCAAAAAAGATGACACGTTCAATACCCACAGGAACTGCTGGTGCCTGCTCACTGCCTAACAAGGCCAACAACTGTAGACAACCATCAACTAGAATTGGATGCAGTTTAAACTCGGGATTTTGCTCGATAGCATCAGGCAGGGAAAGATCCGCGTAAACAGTGCCGCCCTGGATACTAGCCTGCTCAATGGACTGAAATGCCGGGCCATATTCCAATCCACGCGCCCGTAGTTTTTGGTACACGTCTTGTCTATGCAAAACCGTACCCTGCTCTGCAACGACAGCGGTCTCAAACCCAACAGCTTGAGACTTATACGGCACCTCAACTACACGGGCTTCGGCATGTAGTGACCACGTCGTATCCTGGCCAATGCTACGCGCATGGATGCGGAGATTTTTTTTGTCTGCGGTCGATGTCTTCAGATACAGGTGTTTATCACGGGGCATCGCCAACAAAGATATGAACGACAGGTTTTCCAGACTAAATTTAGCGCCCACAAGCAAATTTGAGGCCGCCGCAATAAAGGCCTCAAGATAACCCGCCGCAGGAAACACTGACTGTCCATCAACGACGTGATCAATGATCTGCGGAAAGCCTTGATTCGGAATAGTCGCCATCCACTCAGGCTGGGGGGAATCACCCGCAACCCCAAGAAGTGGATGATCAATCTCTTCTAACCTAACCTGCTTGGCCCCTGAAGATTCTGCCCAGTGATACTCCCGCTGCCAAGGGTAGGTTGGCAGGCTGATATGGCTTCCTTTTTCATACACCTTAGACCAGTTAGGATTAATGCCATTGACATAAAAACCTGCCAAGGTTTCCAGCAGCTGCCTTTTTTCATTGGTTTTGCGTGCCATGGAAGCAAACACATGTGGTTTAACTTCTTTTGCACTAGCACATTCACGAATAACCCCGGAAAGCACGGGGTGCGGGCCTATCTCAAGGAAAGTTGAATAGCCGTCATCAAGGAGCGCATCCATCGCTTTTTTGAATAAAACGGGTTGGCGGACATTATTCCACCAGTACTCCGCATCATGGATTGCTGAATTAACCCGCTGCCCTGTAACACAGGAGTAAAGCGGCACTTCAGGCTTATTAGGCACTATGCTTCTTAAAGCTGCTTTTAACTCGTCTTGTAACGGCATCATCTGATGGCTGTGATAGGCAATTTCGCCCATCACCAGTCGATTAAAAATACCTTTTTCATCAAGACCACCAGCAATTTCATTCAATACCGATTCTTCACCGGCAAGCGCACAGGATGCAGGACTATTAATAGCTGCAATTGAAATCTCGTCGGGATAAATCTTGCAGATCTCAGCAGCAAAGTCGGCATCGATTCCCGCGGCCAGCAAACGTCCTTTACCAGCCATTGTTTGCTGCAATCGACTTCGGTGGAAGGCAACTTGTGCCGCCTGATCTAGATCCAGCGCACCTGCAGCTAAAGCAGCACCTACCTCACCGATACTATGTCCTACAATAGCCGCAGGTTTAATACCCCAGTCTTTCCATTGAGCAACGAGCGCAGCCTGTAAAATGAAGTTAGCCGGTTGCGCAATCGCATTTGAAGTCATGTTTGAGCTTGCTTCAGGCTTCAGCATTTCATCAAGGATCGACCAGCCCGCATGGTCAGCAAAGGCAGTAGCAGCTTCTTGCATATTTTGACGGAAAACTGCTTGCTGCTGATAGAGCTGTTGCCCCATAGCCCACCATTGGGGTCCCATACCAGTAAAGACCCAGACCATATTTTGCTGGAAATCATTCTCAGAACTGCTACGCGCCAAAAGAATGTTCGACGCTGAAGAACCTTCCAGCCCTTGGCGCAGGTCATCGCCTGTTGCGGCAACGACAGCAAGTCTATGAGGATGATGGTCACGCCGATTTGTGGCTGTAAAACAGGCGTTATGCACAGACGCTTCATCTTTTTCTGCCAACCAATTTCGATAATTCTCTGAAAGCTCAGATAAGGCCTTATCTGAGCGTGTAGAAAGGCAGAGTATATGCGCATCCTTGCCTTGAACCTCAGCAGCAGAGGATGAGTCACCATCATAATTCTCAAGAATGGCATGTGCATTGGTTCCGCCATAGCCGAAAGAATTCACACAGGCAAGATGACTTGAGGCCCCTCTTTTAGGTAATTCTTCTAATTTCCGGGCTACCCTGAACTGGTAGTCATCAAATGGGATTTCAGGGTTAAGTTCTTTCACATGTATTTGTGGCGGAACCTTCCCATGCTTCAGGCAAAGGGTTGTTTTGATGATACCGGCAATACCCGCGCCCGCTTCCTGGTGCGCAATATTAGCTTTTACTGACCCGATGTAACGTTGAGCCGATGATTTATTCGCCCCAAATGCCCGTGCCAGTGCTGAAACTTCAGTCGTATCACCCACTGCCGTTCCCGTACCATGCGCCTCAATCAAGACAATATCTTCTGGATCTACAGCGGCATCACGCAAAACCTGTCGAATTAATCTCTCTTGCGCCTCACCATTCGGAGAAGCAATGCCGGAAGTTCTCCCATCTTGATTGACACCGGTTGCTTTAACAACTGAATAAATAGAATCGCCATCCTCAAGTGCTTTTTCAAGGGGTTTTAAAATGATAGCGCCAGCACCTTCGCCTCGTCCGTAACCATCTGCCGAGCGATCAAATGCCTTACTCCGTGAATCAGACGAAAGAAACTTTCCAGCAGACATCACCATGGTCAATTCGGGTCTAAGCATGACATTCACGCCACAGACAACTGCCATGTTTGTTTTTCCACTCCACAAATCCTGACAGGCATAGTGAAAAGCCACGAGCGAGGACGAACAGGCCGTATCAATCGTTAAACTAGGCCCATGCAGATTAAACAGATAAGACAGGCGATTCGACAGCATGACCAGTGTGCTACCCAGCGCTGTGTGTTGATTAATGACTTCACGGCTATAGGGACTAAGCTGGTTGACATAATAATCGAGGGTAAAGCCTCCGGCATAAACGCCGGCTGGTGTGTCTGAAAGTAATGACGGTGGAATTCCCGCGTCTTCAAAGGCCTCCCACACAACTTCCAGCAATAAACGCTGCTGAGGATCAATACGCTCAGCATCTCTTGGAGAAATACCGTAAAAACCCGCATCAAACTGATCTATCGGCTGATCAAGAAAAGCACCTTGGCGGACACGCATAGTGCCTGGAGTTTTACCATCAGGATCATAAAAGCGATCAATATTCCACCTGTCTGCTGGAATATCTCTTACTGCATCCCCACCCTTAGATAACATTTCCCAAAATGAATCTGGGCCAACCCCACTCGAAGGGTAACGACATCCGAGCCCAACTATAGCTATAGGCCCTATGGTTTCCTTTTTATTATCCATAACGATGACAGTACCAATTTTTAAGCTGGGTTAAAATATGCTTTTCACCATAACCTAGCTGCATTAAGGTACTACCTAAATGAAGTACAAAAAATCAAGGCTTGCCGGACCAAGCGGTGAATCTTTATTCTGTGCAAAAGCGTAGAACACTAATACGAGAATCTAAATGAAAACCAAAAAAATAAAAGTCGGCATACTTGGTATAGGTAATTGCGCAAGCGCGCTTATTCAAGGCGTCTATTATTGCAAACATCACAAAGAGAAAGCTACTGGAATTCTTCACCGTGACATCGCTGGGTACAACCCTGAGGATATTGATTTTGTCGCGGCTTTTGACATAGATCAAAGAAAAGTAGGTGCCGATTTATCTACCGCTATTTGGCAAAAACCAAACTGCACAAAACAATTCTATGCCGATATTCCAGCGAGCCAAGTAAAAGTAAATATGGGAAAGGTTTTCGATGGCTTGGCGAACCATATGTCAACATACGAGACTGACAGAACATTTGTGCTCTCGGAGGAAAAAGAGCCGAGCAAAGAGGAAATAATTCAGCTTTTAAAAGAGGCTGAAGTTGACGTATTGGTGAATTTCTTACCCGTTGGCTCCGACAAAGCCACCAAATTCTATGCACAATGCGCCATCGATGCAGGCATCGCTCTGGTAAATTCAATTCCCGTTTTTCTCGCTAGTGACCCCGAGTGGGCCGAATCGTTTAGAAAAGCCGGCGTCCCAATTGTCGGAGACGACCTCAAAGCCCAAATTGGCGCGACCATAACGCATCGGGCGCTCACACGTTTATTTGAACAAAGAGGCGTTGAGTTAAAACATACCTACCAACTAAATATTGGCGGGAATACCGATTTCCTCAATATGCTTGACCATACTCGCCTCAACCAAAAACGCGAGTCAAAAACAGAAGCCGTACAGTCTGTTACATCTTCACGCCTTTCAGACACCGATATCCGTATAGGCCCGAGTGACTACGTACCCTGGCTAGATGACAATAAAGTGGCGTATATGCGCATGGAAGGCAATATGATAGGCGGTGTTCCGATGAATATTGAAGTACGGCTCTCAGTTGAAGATTCTCCCAATGCCGCAGCTGTTGTCATTGATGCTATTCGGTGCGCAAAACTTGCCTCAGAAAGAAATATTGGTGGACCAATAATTGGCCCATCTTCCTTCCTCTGCAAACATCCACCAGAGCAATATCCAGATGAAGACGCATTATTGAAAATGCGTGCTTTTTTTGAGTCTTGATTTGAATCTGTCATCCTCCAGCAAGCCAGCAATTCGATAGGAAACGCTGCATTGCTGGGAGCAAACCACCAGCACAGACATGAATCTTCAGGATGCGCCTGTATTATATGAATGAGTCAGAGAGACATTTTGATGGCGTATTTTTTCAAAGCTGACATTACATCAGATTCAATTTATGCCGTCTTTTCTTCCAACTCTTTCTCCTCGTGATAATCCATCTCAGTATTCACTGCCCAAACATTACTCTTATCGGTAATACCTTCGATAATATTGTCTACAGCAACCATGGCGGTCAACATAGAGTGATCGGCATTATTGTATTTATGCATGCCATTTCGCCCTATCAAGAAAAGGTTTTCATGCAGATCAACAAACTCTTTGATAGTCTCGAATCGATCGTAGGTACCGAAGTACGCAGGATAGGTCTTAGGCATGCGTATTAGCGTATGATCAAGCACATCAGCGGAATCAATTACCCCAATTTTATCCAATTCACGAATGGCAAACTGGGTAAACGTTTCGTCACTCTTTTGCCAGAGCTCATCCCCTTCATTGCAAAAATACTCCAGCCCAATCCACACAGTATCAGGATCCTTGACCATATAAGGACTCCAATTATTAAAAATCTGCAATCGACCAAGCTTTACGTCACTTTCTTGCACATATATCCAGTTATCAGGTATGAGATTATTGACGGTGTTGAGAGCTGTATTGTTATCAACCCTGAGTCGCTTTAGCAGCAGCCCAACGGTAATAAAATCTCTATAGACAAGCCCACTGGCAACTTCATGAACAGCTGGGGGAGCAGAGTTTTTGAAGGCATGAATTAGCTCCTTCACTGGCATGGTCGAAAAGAAATAATCACCTTGATGACACTCAACCTCACCACTATGCGAGTTTTTCACGGTAACTTCAGACACATCGCCATTTTCAGTTGTAAAGCCAACTGCCTGACACCCCATATGGATTTCACCGCCTAGTTCGATAACCCGTTTTGCAACCTCTTCCCACATTTGTCCTGGACCAAACTTTGGATAGAGAAATTGCTCAATCAAGGATGTTTCGGTCCCTTTTTGATCGATAGAGGTATCTTTACGAAACAAAGACTTCACCGCATGCCCAAGGGCCTTGCTGATGGACAGCCCTTTTATACGCTGAGCCCCCCATTCTGCGGGTATTTCATGGCAGGGAACCCCCCAAACTTTTTCAGTGTAATCTTTAAAAAAAGTTCCATAGAGCTCCAGACCAAACCGATTGATGAGAAAATCTTCCAAAGAACGTTCATTTCGAATTGGAAACAAGCGGCTACGAATATAGCTCAAGCCTATACGGCCAATCCTAAATACACCGAGATTCATTATGGTCTCAGTATTCAGTGAAATAGGGTAACTATAAAGTTTTCGCCTATACAAAATACGGGATAATCGCTTTCGAATCAGAAAGACAAGGTCCCGGTTTTCTGCCGGTGCATCGTCCTCAATATCGACTTGACGAGACTTGCCTTGATAAGCGATATCAATTTTTGTGGTTTCAGATTCATCCAATGGAAGAATAGGAAGCATCTGTTTCCACCAGGCCATCACTCGATCAGATTTGGAGAAAAAACGATGACCGCCAATATCAATACGATTGCCTTTGTAATTAACGGTTTTGGAAATACCACCAATATCTTCTGATAATTCAAAGATAACTGGTTTGATATCTGTTCTGGTAAGCAACTCGTAAGCAGTGGTAAGCCCTGCAGGGCCCGCGCCAATTATTAATGCCTTTTTACTATTCATATTCCATCTCGTGATACATACATTTTTTCGAGAAACTAAAAAAGAGCATACTTTCTCGCAAAGAAATTCCAAAAAAGCACTAACACGCTAGCTACAATTTTAGAAACCAAATAATGTGCGAGAAGCTGGCTAGTAATAAGCCATATTATTATTTCATTGAGTCCAAGGCCTACAATCCCTATCCAGGCAAAAATAACCCATTCAGCATGTGTATTCGCAAAACGGCGTTTCTTGAATATCCAGCGAATAGAAAAAACATAGGTAATTGCCATGCCCGCACAAAAAGAAATCGCTGCAGACACCAGATAATTAACACCTAGATACTCTGTAATCACATACAACAACGCAATATCTACAAGGAAGGCGCACCCACCTATTAAAATATATCGCATTAACTGTACTGATATTTTAGGATCATCTTGAGTGAGTACTTCTCTCAAAATCGGGATACTCACAAGAAACTGGGGGATAATTTTCATTGTAACGCACTACTTCTACTACACATCGGTTTGACTAAATAATGATATGAAAAATAACTTACTGATACAAAAATTGGAGCATGTATCTGAACAAGGGTATTATTCAAGACTACGAACATATTATCGAAAAATATTTAAACACTGTTACGTGAAAATTCGTGATGCGGCTCAGCATAGCACTAAGATTGAAGAAATGTTATGCGCCTTGAAAGTCTAAAAGGGAAGCAGCAGCTTCCAGACACACTTACCAAAATCCTCATCCTATTTTTTACTTTATTTTATCTGCTGACTATCGACAACGCTGGCTTTTGGTTAGATGAAGTATGGTCAATTAATGACCTAAAAAAACCTTATCTCCAAATGATAGAAGCCAGAGCAACAGCGGGCCACGGCCCTCTGTATTTTTCTATCGCATGGCTATGGCTTCACCTAGTTGGAGATACAGAATGGCCAATGCGCTTACCTGCGCTACTTGCATGGCTAGGCATAATAGTTTTCAGTACACTTCTAATCAGAAAGAAAATTGGGCCCTGGGGTACTGTATTCACAGTATTACTGCTATCACTCAGCCCTTCGCTTTTTTATCTTGCTCAATTAGTACGCCCCTACACGCTCTCAATACTCCTCATACTCATCAATATTACCTGGATGTTACACATCGAGGATCGTCCCAGACTGAGAGATAGCCTTATCTTGGCTGCTATAAGCGCGCTTGCTATAAACACCCATGCTTCGACAGCAATCCCCCTGATTGGACAAATAATCTATTTGCTCGCACGCAGAAAACCCCATTGGAATCTATCATTCGCGATTGGATTTGGCTTATTAGCTATTTTGCCACTGCTATTACACCTATTCGAGCATAGAAGCTGGACTAACAGCCCGATATCTTGGTTACAACATGCGGTTTTTTTAGATTTATTGAAATTACCAACAGCCATATTATTAGGGAAAACTTCAAATGAATTAACGCTGCCGACATACTGGCCCGCTCTAAGTATATTACTGTCAATTCTAACTATATGGGGAGGCATTCAATCTGGACGCCTTGGTCGCGTTTTATTGATTATTTGGGGGTTTACCATTCTCGTGGTAACAGTCATCACCCTAATTAACGGCCCTGCAATAGGCACATTAATCCGTTACTTTGGAACAATCACTGTTGCACAAATTATTTTGATGAATTTTGCTATTTTCGGTCAACGTAAATTTAGAATCGCCATCCTATGGTCGACAGCATTTCCACTGGCTTTATTACTTGCATGGCATCTATTCATCAGTCTTAATTCACATCGTCACCCTGACTGGCGCACGGCATTGGCCTACGTACAAGAACATAGACAGGGTAAGCAGCAGCTCCATGTGCTAGCAGATAGCTTTGAAATGTTGATTTATGAGCATTATTACGAAAAGTTACAAATGCACAGCCAAGCTAGCCTGGTAAAGAATCAAGAAATAAATCAAGAAGTGCTGACTCTTGATCTTCGCGATATAACAAATAACACGAAATACCTATGGATTATTTTTGGTGAAGGACTGATGAATTATTATTCACATGACGATATTAGAATAAAACTTCTGCATTCACTGCAAAGAAATCACAGCCTACGGAGTCAGTCCATACAGCTTACTGAAGACCTAACCATTGGCAATATCACAATATTAAGATACAGGCTAAACCTGGCAGAGAAGGAACCAACTTAAGCAGTGTGTTTTTTATCAAGCATCGAACTGGTCAATCAGTTAGAGCACGAAAAGCTGCTCAGCAAACTAGGGAGAACTGTAAATCGCTTGATCCGTACAGACTTGGTCGTATTAGATGAGTTGGGTTATCTCCCGTTTAGTCATGCGGGTAGCGCACTGCCACTCCATCTAATCAGCAAACCTTTTGAACGGACCTGCATCATAATCACAGCCAATTTCAGCATTGCTAATGACCAAATGTCTTTGGTGATGGGAAAGATAACAACCGCATTGCTTGATCGCGTCTCTCACCATTGTAAAATTCTTGAAACTGGCAATGACAGCTATCGATTCAAGCACGCAAGCACGCAAGCACGCAAGCACGCAAGCAGCAACAAGGATAAACTGAGAAATAAACCACAGCCTGACTTAGAGACGGGTCAGCTTTTAATGCAAATGCAAATGCAAATGCAGGGCGATTTTGAGTGCAACTTAACCAGTCATATAATCAAAGGCAAACCAATGAATGCTGGAGTCCGCTTACCCATTGAAGATTCACCCAGTGCTACTACAGCGGTTATTGATACATTTTTTGTGCCCATGTTGCTCTAAAAGTATAAGGGTGGCTTTTTCTAAAGACTATTATCCTTTCTTTACAAATGCTCACCCGTGTAATATCCAAATGAGATAGCTCTGCAGATGATGCAGAATTTTTAAATCACTGAATAAATACGTAATTTATGTCGATAAAAGCCCTGCACCGTTTTTTTTGGATTGTTGTTACTCTTTGGCTAACAATACTTTTCTTCCATCAACTTTCTGCCGATGAGGCCGAACATCTACACGTCGCCTGGTTATATGAATCGCGCGGGTTATTCCCCTTCCATGATTTTTTCCAACATCACACACCCGTGCTATGGGATATCCTTTCCCTGTATTACAAGTTTGGAGGAGAAGGACCCGAAATCATTTACTACGGAAGAGGCCTAGTTGTCTTATCCGGCATTATTACAGTATTTGGCTTTTATACTCTAGGTAACCACAAAGGCAGGACTCAAAATGATATTGCCTTACCTGGCATGCTGGGAATATTAATATTTATTTTCGCTAGCACACTCATGACAAACATGTTTACCATCAGAGCAGAGACAGTGAGTTTCGCTGCATTCACCTGGAGCTGTGTACTCTGGTTAAAAAAATCGGCTCAATCGACCAGTAAAATTTACATTTCAGATTTTCTCGCAGGAATCTTATTTGGCTTAGCCATCCTATCAAGCCCGAGATTTTTAATGCTTGGAGGGGTATTTTTACTGTTCAATAAAAACAGAAGCCATTTATTTGTTAAGGATCCCGCCAGATATGTAACGCTTACATTTGGAACGGCTTTATGCGTTATTTCATATATACATTTTTCCTACCTTAGCTTCCTGGATTTTTACCATATCCTCGCATTCAGTTCTTTTTTACAGACCATTGGTGATGGAAAGCCCATAGATGAATCTATCATCATATTTTTTGCCGTCGCATTATTCTTTTTATATGTCGTCTACCGATTAGATTACAGTAAACAAAAATTCAAATACCAGTGGTTATCAAAATCACTCTATTTGCTTCTATTATTTTTATTCGCATTTGTCATCGCAGGTAAATATCGTTATTCCCAGGATATGACACCATTGGTGTTCTTTATTTGCCTCCTACTTATTTACTATCTGCCAAACCTGAAGAATAGTTTAGAGTTAAAAGAACTAGCTCAAGGACTGACGATTGCAGTCTGTGTCTTTGCACTCACCAATCATGATCATCTGATCTTAGGAAAAAAACTAATTCAAGACGACATCAAGCGCATACATCATGATTTTAGCCTTATTCCTGCAGGTGAAAAAATCTTTCTATTTCCGCGACAGCATCCGATAACCGCCGATGACAGCTCATATTATGTCCGTCCTCTTAGTGACTCCAAGAATAGGCTATGTAATGCAGTTGATCTTTACTCGCCATTAAAGAAGTCACCTGAGTGTAACTATTGGAAAGATATAAAAAATAACCCACCTTATCTATTGACGCTAGATATTCTTAAAATAATTCCTGAAATGCTTGATAACCAGGTTAAAGAGTTTGTTGATATAAATTATTTTAAATGTGATCGTTTTTATGTTCGCTTACCGTACACACAGACAGAGTGCGAAGCACATGAAAAATTGGTCAGTAAATAATTCGGAATGCATTATGGGAAGAATTTATGCCGGGCTTATCCCTCTTTTTCTCTCAAGCTTGCTGCAGGCAAATACCGACAATATAGATTGTGATCCGAACAAAAATTATCCCGTTCCAGACAATAATAATGGACGTATGGTCTTTTTTATTCAACGATCACTAAACTCAAACACCGTGATTTATGATGTAAACCTAACCGAACAGGGTGCAATAGAGAGCAGTCAACCTATTGCAATATATTGGAGAAGATATAATTCCAATGGACAAAAGAAGAATCTTAAATGGTTTGAATCTCAGCTAGCCTATGGCATTGAAAGCCTAGACAAAGGCAATGGAAAATTTACAGTTTTTTTTCCTTCTTATGAAGACAGGAAGGCACAACTCTATCTAAATTCATCCAATGAAATTAAACTGGAGACAACCATCTCTGGGAAAAATGCTGATCTTTATTGTGCATATGTACAGCTAAAAGACAATGAGGCGATCTACCCTCAAGTACTCCATGTTGATATATATGGCAGAGATTCAAAGACTGGAGAAGTGCTTTTTGAAAGGATCATCAATGACTGATCTATTACCGTTAACGCTATCCGTCAATTATTGAGAATAAAGATATCTTTTTATCTCAGGGTAATATGCGAAAGCATATAAGAAACACAAAATGCTGGTTGTATATTCAAAAAAAACAAAAGCAGAGGTAATCAGCTGATGCCCATCATGATAAACATCATATATTTTCAGCAAATATAAAAAAAGCATTAGAGCAGAAACACAAGCTATCACAATAAAAAGCAATGCCTTTCGTTGCCCATGTCGGTATTCATCAGGATGAATACCATTTTTTCGAACTAACACATGCCACAATATAAAATCAAACGTAAAGGCAGCCACTTGTGTGGCGAAATACACAATGGAGAATATTTCATGGAGCGGACCATCCATTGCCGAATTAATTAGTGCCAAAAGTGCTAGGAATATTGCTGAAATAATACCAAACGAATAAGCCAGTAAATTCAGAAACTGTACACCTTGGGAGCTCTTATCTATTCGACGTAAACGACTGGCATTAAAGTGAAAAACAAAATGCCAACTGATCAATATCAGTATGACAGTAATATTAATACCTACCGTGAATACAATACTACCTGGTTCAAAAGCAGCTGTTCGGCTAATAGAAGGCGTTGTGTGTTGAAACACATCAGGATGATACAGGTACAGTATATACCTCACTAAAAGCGTAATAACTGTTCCTAAGAAAAACACTCCTGGTAAGGATAACGACAATATTTTCGGTAAACTGTATATACGGGCTAATAACATTAGTAATCTAATTTCACTGCATTAATCAACTGTAACAGCAGACTCACCCGCCATGATTTTTTTATAAACAATGCTGGTTTCTCCCATGTATAGTTTTTCGCATTATCTAGTTCCAAGGAAACAAGCTTTTTCTTGGTTCAGTCCAGTCTCCACAAAGTACAAGATATTCCACAACTGAATAATGTGACATCGCGCAGGTCGACAGTATCAATTCAATCCTTTACCTCTTATCACCCCCTCCAGCATAAAAGTAATAAGGTGTTTCAGTATATGGCGAAGCCTCAACTACAGCCTTGAAGAATTTCTACTCAAAACCTTGGTTAACAAACCGTATTATATCTTCGGGCACACTGATTACTTCAGTGAGAGATTTTTTTAGCATGACTGATTGCAATAACACCAGAAACATTATCGTATGCATACTTTGCCCATGCATAATAAATACGGGACAAACTGTGGCGGTATAATTCTGGCGTCAATATTGGAATAAGACATGCCAGGTCGCTATTGTGACTATATCTTGGGTTAACATACCGAGCGAAACCATGAAAACGATGAGCGCAATCAATAGCGGTTGCATCAAGCAAAACCTTATACATAATGGATTACCTGATATTTCATGCCTGTGAACACACCTTTTCATACACATCCAAAGTTTTCTCGGCCGTAACCAACCAGCTAAAATCCTGTATACGCTCAAAACCCTGTCTGATCTTTTTCTCCCTCAAGCCATTACTATGAGCAATATCAGTTAAACCCTTAGCGATTGATTCAATTGAATTGGGGTCAACAAGAACAGCGGCATTTCCTGAAATTTCTCGTGGCGCACCTATATTGGATGTTATAACAGGACAACCACAAGCCATTGCCTCAATAATTGGCAGACCAAAACCTTCGTATAGTGAGGGAAAAAGTAATACGGATGCTTGATTATAAAGTGCTCTGAGTCTTTCCTGATCTACATTTTGTAACAGTATTACCCGATCTTTTACCTCAGGTAGATCAAGCAACTTTGCCATCTCTGAGCTAGTTCTTATGAACCGACGTATCAGGACAAGCTTCCAGTCTTTTTTATCTGCAAAAGCCTTTAGAAAAGCCCTTATTCCCCTGATATGATTTTTATAGGGTGAACCTTGACCAACCATTAGTACAAATGACTCGCCTTCCGACATAAAATCACCCGACTGCATGCTTGATTGTTCAGCGTCTAGTGTTTTATAAAATGGATCCACTGCATTATAAGTCGTCGTTACTTTTCCCTCTGCTGTCGCCAGATGCGATTGAATACTATTTTTAGCTGTATTTGAAACAGTTAATATTTGATCTGAATTTTTTAAAGCATTTAAAATAGCCAGCTTATAGTATGAGCCTGTTGTTAACCGGGTTAACACAGAATCAGAGCACAATTCCGGCATATCAATCCACATCAAATCGTGAATAGTGGTCACTGTTTTACACTTCATTCCCAGCGGTAAAACATTAGAGGGCGAGTGGAACAGGTCCACGTTAAATTTCCTGATTAAACGGGAAAGAAACAAGAATGATCTAAATGACTGTGCAGGAGCATCGAATACCACTTCGCGCACACGCTTATCTTCAGACAGTGGCGATACTCTCCCCGGAGGCACAATAAGAAGTAATTCGATTGTTGGTGAGACAATCAATAAATTATCAATCAGCTTTTTTGTATAAAGCGCAATACCGCCATTACTATAAGTACTGCCTTTCTTAGTATCTAAATAACGGGCATCTAGAGCAACATACATGGAATCTACAACCTGAATTACGTCTTTAGATCGGAATATGTATTTTTAAGTTCAGACAAAAACTCGTATCCACTTTGACTCGTGTAGAAATCAACACACTCATTCACTTTTTCACAAAACTCATGAATATTATCTTCTGTTATAGAATACGCTGGCATTATTTTAATGCAATTATGCTTTGTGCTTGGCGTATAAGTAATCATTCTATGTTTTTTTATCAGGCGAATCATTATCAATTTCATTAAATGATTTTTTTCATACAATTCAATACTTTTGTGAAGAAATGACATTGATCCAGAATAGTACAGGCACAACAGCAGCCCCTTGCCCTGCACTCGAAGTTTTCCTGATTCATTTAAATGCTTTCTGAAAATCTTCTCTTTGTCCAAAATTGAATTTGCATAAGATTGTTTATTCAGTTGCTCCAGGACAGTTAAAGCAACAGCCATTGCAATCGTATTTTCCTTATACGTTCCTGAAAAAACATCCATATGCTCTGTTTTTTTAAATGCTCTATTGTAGATAAAATCTGTGTACATCATTGCCCCAATAGGCACAACTCCACCCGACAACGCCTTTGATATAACGATAACGTCTGGTTTTATACCAAATAATTGATAGGCAAATTTTTCACCACAACGATAAAGGCCCGTTTGAATTTCATCAAATATAAGCACAAGCCCATATTTATCACACAAATCTCTTATCAACTGTAGATACTCACGGGTCAGTATAATCCCGTTTTTACCCATCACTGGCTCCAGAACAACTCCAGCCAGAAGCTTATGGTTCTTCTTTATTATTTTTTCAATTTGAGCCAGATCATTGGGGGAAACCTGAAATCCCTGTCCCTTACCAATGAATGTATTTCTGGAATAATCCCCTCCATTAACGCCAAGCGACCCTAACGTAAGTCCGTGAAAGGAATCGTTAAGGTATACAAACTGTCTGTTACCTGTCGCACTGATTGCCAGCTTTAATGCGGCCTCAACTGACTCGGTTCCTGAATTGGTGAAAAATACTTTTTGAAAATCTTTATCCGAAAACTCAACCAGTTTTTCCGCGAGTATTGTAGAAAGGATCGGCATGCCTAACTGTTCTAAGGATGGAATGCAGCTTTCAGAGACCTGTTTCAGAACATCTTTTATCGCTTCATTATTTCTTCCCAGTATCTGGGTTCCGAGCCCTGATAATAAATCCAAATAAGTATTGCCGTCTTGATCGGTTAAATAGTTATCCTCAGCAGCAATGAAAAATGTGTTACTTAGACCGATGGCATTCCAGATGCGAGACATAATAGGGTTTAGAAACTGCCTATAATTATTCTGTAGTTCGCCAGCAGCTAGAGATTCCGCGATTATCTTGTCTAAATCCAACTCAGCATCCTTCCTGTAACTTAATCAAATATGTTTCACATTTTTCATCAAAACAATCAATCGGGATGTTGATGTATAAAGGCCTGCAACAATTGAAAACATTAGAAATATTCTCATAATATTTCCATCATTTTCAGGGAAAAAGACCATCAGCAATATAGTCACTAATAACAAATAGATTCTTATTGTTCGATTAAAGATGCCCGCTTTATTTTGCTCTAAATGATAGATTTTTCCCAACACACCGATATAACTTGAGAAGATAATGATAACCAGAGTCATTAAAGATAACCCCCAGAAATCAAAGGCGGCTGCTATACCTATAAACATTGCTGAATCAGATAATCTATCAGATATATGATCGTATAAAAAACCCGCTTCAGTAACCCTATCGGTTTTTCTCGCTATATAGCCGTCTATACCATCAAAAAAATTTGAAGCCGCAAGAAAAATGAAGGCGGCGATAAAATAGTGAAAATACAAAGATAGACCGGTAGCAATAGCAAAAACCAGGCTGGTAATCGATAACATATTGGGATTGAAGCGTTCAAAAGGAGCTACAAGTAACTGAAAGATCCTAAATCGCAGGTAATCTTCATATCTATCCATCTTCAAACCCACTCTTTGTTAAACCACATTACAGTTCACTGCACTTCAAAGTTTATGGTACTAATCAGGCTCTTGATTTTCAATACAATTAAATCACCTCCTGAAGTATTCCATTAACGATATAATGCTAGGAATCTCATATAAAAATGCTCTTGAATTATGAATATGCACAAAACAAAATGTCTAATTATTGCAGCCGGAGAAGGTAGCAGATTACAGTCAGAGAGCGACCTTAAACCACTAACCCCCGTATCTGGAATTCCTCTTATTCAACGCATTATCAGCAATGCCATGCTTGCCGGAATTGAGGAGTTCTTTATTGCAACCGGCTACATGCACGAAACACTTGATGCCTTTTTATACGCATTAGGCACTTCATTGGATGTGAAAATTACAACGATATTTAACCCTGACTGGGTTCACGGCAACGCCACCTCAGTTTTTGCTGCAGAAAATCACATTAAAGGTAATTTTGTCTTACTGATGGCAGACCACCTTGTTGAACCAGAACTCATAAAAAAGGTTATTCACAATACAACGCAAAAACACCCATTGTGTTTGGCCATTGATCACGATCTGAATAACAAGTATGTCGATAATGACGATGCAACAAAGGTGTTGGCCCACAACGGTTATATTGAGGATATTGGCAAGCAGTTAACTCAATACAATGCCTACGATACCGGTGTATTTCATTGTGATGATCGTATCTTCAGCACACTGTCTGAAACGATTGCCTTAAAACAGTATGGGTTAAGTGATTGTGTAAAAAAACTGGCATCTACGAAACTAGCCACAACGGTATCAGGCAATGGTGCTATCTGGATTGATATAGATAGCCCGGAGATGCTGCAGATTGCAGAACAATATATTAACGAATAGCCTGCTCATGCGGTAACAGCAAACACGTGTAGAAACTGATCATTCGCTTCCATTTGCATAGGGGCAGCGACTGCCTAAACGCTGACACAAGGCAAGACGATCTTGCCCACTATTGACCAAGGCCGTCATCCAGGAACGAACCCGATCCTGCCAGGCTGCATCTGACCAAAGATTATGCTTTTCATCAGGGTCTGATGCCAGATTATAAATTTCTGGATGATCCTGTGAACTATTCACTATAACTTTTGTTTTTCCACGCACCGCAAACAAACCCTCAAGGTGCCATTGACGAAACGAAGTGGTACTTTGCCCGCTAATTATGTCATCCACCGGTGCCTGCTTTACCCAACTACGCCCAGGCAGCACTAAATCACTGGCTGAAAAACCAAGCATATCTCTGACTGTTGGAAGAATATCCAGGTTTTGCGCATTAACCTGTTGCCAGGAATCCAGGGCAATCCCCCATTCAGGCTTATGTTGCAGGATATCAGGCCCAATATATACCCAAGCTGGCACACGAATCGTTGTGTCATAATAATTGCTCATACGCTGGGGTGGTCGTTTAGGCAGCACCTGCTCTCCATGGTCTGCAATAAAAAGAATGATCGTATTACGCCCAGCCGCTGTCGCCATTAGCGTATCAACGAGACGCTGATTCAGGCTATCGAGATACTTCACCGCTAAAGAATAACGCTCGGGGCTATCAGGCCTTGCATGAGACTCTGGCATGTCCGGGGCATATCCGGGCAAGTGTGTTGTACTAAAATTCACAACCCCAACAAACTGTTGCCCGGTCTCTGCCAAATCACGAATATGCGTTATAGCGGCATTAACAGCAAGCTCATCATCCACACCCAATTCATTAACAATTTCACCGCCTAACTCCCGTCCCGATCGAGCGAGGTCAACATTAATATCCAGAAAAAATTCATCAAAATGAGACCACTCATAGCCCGCTGACGAGAAAAGAAAGGTATGTGCTCCTGCGGCCCTACCTAGTGACCAAACACTTTGAGCTGTTCCATATGCATCTGATTCGCCACCAAGATCTATACCTGAAAGTAAATTTGGTAAACTGGACTCGGTTGCCGTTGAGTTACTGCGCGTCTGGTTCAGTACAAAGTAACCATCCTGTCTTTTATCAGCAAGTTGAGATGTCCAGGGTGAAATTTCAGCCGGGTCAAATCTTGGCGTGTAGCCTACGCCCTTAAATACCGCGTCAGCGCTAAGAGATTCTTGTAATAGAATGAGAATATTGGGGGGAGGATTCGTAACGGCATTTGGCTTGGCTAGTGTTTTTCTGACAGGAGTTACAAGGTGCCTTTCCCCACTCGCTGTTGCCAGTCCATATTGAGCAAATGAATTGAATACGATTGCCTCAACAGGTGTAGGAGATTGCATGCCGGGGACCATGAATAACACACCGGAGTATATCAGGTAAGAAATACTGCCTACTGAAATCCGAACTCTCGACCATGATGCCAGACCAGGAGCCCAGATCACTACTTGCCGAACAATCACTACCCATAAAAGTAACACCAGTAAAGCAAAGACTAATAGCATAGAGCTGACAAACTGGCTTGAGAGCTCCCATGTGTAATGCGGCTCATTCACAAGAAAACGAATAGCCTGCCAACTCGGAGAATTATCAAGATATTGTCGAAAAGTTAGCGTACCTATCCACGCAAAACTGAGCCAGATTGCGAGAAGAATCTGGTATAAATTCAATGCTGATTTATTAAATAGCCAATGCTTGGCTAACACAGGCAAGAAAAACCAACTGATAATTACCCAGATGGTTGACAAACTATAGACGAGCCAATCTTGCGAAGGCCAGCGTGCAGGATTTTCCATACCAACCATAAGATTTCGGGAAAACAGGTCGCCAGCAACTGAAATAAGGCAAATAACTGAAACAGCAATCAACCAACGGACAAAATTAACGTCTCGCAGAGGTAAGTTACTATTGATTCCCCAGCTAGCTGATACCGGTTTAGTATTGTGTAAAGCCTTCATATATTACTGTAACTAACAACATAAACTATTCTGTACTGTTCCTTTAGTAATCGACAATTTTTCCAAAATCCATCTTGATGATTCGATTGAAAGATTTGAAATAATTGTCATCGTGTGAAACAGCGATGATTGTTTTTCCTTGCCCATTTAATTCAGGAATAATTACGTTATAAAAAAATTGCCTGAAATGGGGATCTTGGTCTGCAGCAAATTCATCAAAAATAAATACCGACTTATTTTCCAGATAAGAGACAAGGTAAGCCAATCTTTTTCTCTGTCCTGTAGAAAGATCCTGTTTACTAAAATTGCCATCAACATAGGCTGTTTTTTGATTGAGTTGTAACACTTCCAACAGATGATTTACGATTTTTTCATCTTTTATATCAATTCCATACAAATTCTGAAATAGATGGAAATCAGTAAATATACTGGTAAATAGCTGGCTAAGCATGTGAATGTCGTCTGTTGCTATCAAGTCACCATCGACAAATATTTTTCCAGAATCAGGCTGATACAAACCAGTCAAAAGTTTCAGCAGCGTTGTCTTTCCGGAACCATTTCCACCGACAATACACAGGTTATCACCTTTTTTTATGGTTAAATTAATAGGCCCAACCGTAAAGTCTGCATTATTGTCAGCATCTCTAAAAGTGTATTTGATGTCCCTTAGTTCTATATTGTCATATAAACCAATAACTTTATTTTCATTCAGATGCTCCTTACCAGGAGTCGAATGCAATAAATTTTCTAGTCTAATGACATTATCTAGAGAAATATTCGCGCTAGAAATTTCTGGAACAGATGTCACAACAGTTTCCAGAGGACCGACCATAAAAAGGATGACTGTCAGAAATTGAAAAATGATAAAACTCTGGCCCTGCTCTATGCCTGGAAGTACGAAGATAAGCAAAGCAATCAGAATAAAAACAAAAACCTGCGAAGTCAGGAAACTGTATGTAAATTGTAAATATGCCTTAATATTTAATTCTTTATATCGATGAGATATGTCACTTAAGTGTCGCTTAAATTTCTCATGCCGTTGATTATTCAGTTTTATTTGTTTAAAGCCACTCAACAGATCCTGAATAGCTTCAAAAAACTCTACCTGCTGCAACCTTGCCAGCCTGAGGCTAATGGTGGCTCTTTTTTCAAGAAATGCATAAATAATTATACCTATCAGCAGCGTTGCAATTGCAACCAGCACACCAAACAAAGACAAGTAACCAATATAAATAAAACAAAAAATCAAAAGAACGACAGATTGAAGAATATTTATCAATGTAACTGATGAATTGGAAAGACGATTGATATCATGCGTTAACTGCGTATAAAGGTCGCCTTTATTGTATTGCTCTAATATGCGAAGGTTCGAGCACATCAGTTTTTCACATATACGGATACGCATTTTCTGAACAATATTTTCACTCAACACCCTGGCTCGACTAAGAGACAAATAACTAAATACAAGGTATGTGACTAAGCATATTAAAAAAGCAATTATGTAGTAATAATTAACACTATGATTAGAAACTGACTCGGCTGATTCATTGATGACAGCAAGAATCAGCCCTCTACTAATACCAGCGGCCAGAGAAAACAAGAGTATCCATATCCCCGCCCTTCTATATTCCTTCTTAAAATATTGAATTAATTTAGAACCCATATCGGTTATTATAATGGTAGTAGTTTGGCTGAATCTACTACTCTTTATTTTCCGGTGATAATTGGCAACAAGAGCACAAACTCTACACAAAAGTTAGATGTACCAGGTAATGACAATGGGCGACAATTCAAAGAAGCAAAGAAGAAATTTCAACCGGGATATTGCTGATATTGTCCTGTATCCCGTTTATCAGAAACTGGGAAATCATGTACCCAGCTGGATTAGCCCAAATTCGATAACGCTTGCAGGCTCTTTGATAGGCGTAATAGGCAGTTTATTAATTATTTTTATTAATTCGCCTATCGTTTATATTCTCACTCCTATCTGTTACATAATCTATCACTTGTTCGACACGCTTGATGGTTACCATGCCAGAAGAACCGGCAAAGAAAGCGCAATAGGCGACTTTCTGGATCACTCGCTTGATGGCATCGTTGTACTAATATTTTATATTGCGTTAATTTATCGATTTGAACTAAACCATATTTTTTATGTACTGCTTGTCGCTATGCGGGCATACGACACAACTTTATTTCAGTGCACTCTCAGAGCAACTGGTAATCCTTTTAACCCGCCTGTGGGGCCAGCAACTGAAGTCTGGCTCTTTTCAATAGGCTATATCCTATGCTTCCTATTGCCTGAGTATCAAAACACGATTGTATTCTACGGGTGTGTATTTGCATGCATTGCGATCGTTATCTCAATATCCACCACCTATATGCATACACTTCGGAATATTGCTTCCCATAAAGGAACTGATTAAATAAATTAAGAGATCAAAGCCTGTCGACAACTTGAAGATTTCAAAATATAAGATTATCGCGAATTATCTTGAGTGTATCTCAACCCTAAAAGCAAGAACCATGAAAATGTCTCGAGCCATCATAAAGCAGATACGTTATTTCAGGATGTATCGACCCGTAAGACGCGAGGTAAGCAGTCAGGATGCTATATCAAAGATAGCAAAATCATCGTATCGATAACTTCTCTATCCTCATTCAAACACCCCTGCCGTCAGTAAAATCATCTTATCTGTACCGAATATCTGCATACGTACACAAGAGAAATATCATATACCTAAACGTTTTATTGACCACTCAATAATAACGATACTACGAACAGGCGTAGACTACAGCCTCATCACCAAACCATTAACGGCATTACAACGCGAATGGACGAATTCTGACACCCTACTCATATGCGTTGATGATGACAATTTTTACTCTTCATCACTTGCCAACTACTTCATTGAAGCACGATGTCAATTCGGCGATGTAGCTATCACTCATGCTGGCTATAAAATCCCGCCATCGATGAAAGACCGTGATAAACATGACATGAAAAAGATAGACGCAAAGATAAATGAAAGGTAAAAAAATAGGCTTTTGATGGCCAGATAAAACTATTCCAACAATATCAAACAAGTACTTGATAATATTATCTGGTATATAAAAATTGAGCGTAGATTTACTCAATTCAGACAAACGGCACGTAACGAGCAGGAATTACTAGACATGTCATCGGTTAAAAGCGGACTTATAATTGGCTATGATTTTGGCACATCATCAGTTAAAGCCGCTTTATTTGACCCAAATGGAGGCATCATTGCTAGCGATCAGGCAGCATACCCAGTTAAGTTGCCTCGTGAGGGTTGGGCAGAGCAAGTCCCTGATGACTGGTGGAATGCCATGGCGCTCTGTACTAAACAAGTCATAAAAAAAGCTAACGTAGATTCATCAGATATTAAGGCCATTGGTATTTCTGCTCAGATGGGCGGCACAATTCCAGTCAACAAGTCAGGAGAGCATTTATACAATTGTTTAATTTGGCTTGATACTCGCTCAGCCACTATTAGTAAAAAAATCACTCAGGGTTTTCCTAAAATCAGCGGTTATGGCTTGTCAAATCTACTCCGTTGGCTTTGGTTGACAAATGGTGCACCAAGCCTTTCTGGTAAAGATCCCATATCAAAAATACTCTGGATCAAAGAACAATTGCCTGATATCTGGATTAAGACCCATAAATTTCTCGATGTTAAAGACTATTTACTACATCGACTCTGTGGCAATTTCGTGACCAGTGAAGATTGCGCTCATTTAACCTGGCTTATGGATAATCGCAAAGGAAAACGACAATGGTCAAAATACTTAAGCCGCCGAGTTGGAATCAATACCAATCTGTTACCTGAAATTAAATCTTCAACAGAAGTAGCAGGAAAACTCACACGTAAAGCCGCTGAGGAAATTGGTTTATCGCCTAATACCCTTATCGTAACGGGTGTCAGTGATGTAAATGCCTGTGCATTAGGCTCTGGCGATATATCTAACAATGCAATACATTTATGCGTTGGTACAAGCAGCTGGTTGGCAGCTCACCAAACAAATAGAGCTGTAGATATTGCATCTGGAACAGCAACGCTTTGTGCAGCTGATCACGAAAAATATCTACTTATCGCTGCACAGGAACTTGCTGGCGGCTGTATTAACTGGGCGGTACAAAACTTATTTGATCTCAAAACATCAAAAAGCACCTTCAGCCATTTTGATCAATTGGCTCAGAATTCAAAAGCTGGCGCAAATGGACTCTTTTTTTTCCCTTGGCTATTTGGCGAGCGCGTCCCTGTAGATAACCCCTATTTACGCGGTGGCTTTGCAAACCTATCTATTTCCCATGATTCAGCAGACATGGCCCGCGCCATACTAGAGGGCGTTGCACTCAATACTCGTTGGGCAATGCCTGCTATACAACGCATTACAGCCAACAAAGATCAACCTATTCGTTTTTTAGGCGGTGCAGCCAAGAGTGACCTTTGGTGCCAAATTTTCTCAGATGTACTACAACGCCCAATAATACAAATGCAATCCCCTGAACTTGGTGGCTGCACCGGCGCTGCGATGACTGCCGCCGTAGGGGCAGGCATTTTTTCTTCGCTAGAAGATTCAAGCATTATGTGTAAAACAGAAAAAACTTTTGTGCCGAATAGATCCCTAGCTCCATTATTCGAAGAAAAAATTAAATTTTTTAAGACTTACTATCAACGTACTCATTCATGGCACCTGCAATTTAACAAAGATGTTTTCCATGATGACTAACGGCCATTTTAAATCCAAAACAGATATTCTCTGGAGCGAAATAGCCAGAATTCCGGTATTTATGGGGCTTACCCCGAATCAGGTGACTTAGTTAGGTTTAGGTTTCATACTAACTAGCTGCTTAAGCTATCCAGGGAATTTAGAAGTATAAATTCCACAGTGACAGAAAAATTAAATAACAGTAAAAAGCAGGTGCCGCAAAAATAATCGCGTCATAGATGTCCAATGCCCCTCCCATTGATGGATGGAGTGATGAGAAATCTTTGATTGCTCTATCTCTTTTTAACGCCGAAACAAATAGATCGCCAAAAATTCCACCCAACAATATTATCAGTACAGCTCCTAGAGAAAATCCCCAGGACAATCCAAGCACAACACTAGAAAAAATACCGCCAATCAGGAATGAAGACAGCACTCCGCCTAACATGCCCTCAATTGTCTTCTTAGGGCTAAGCTTAGGCAACAAATAATGACGACCGAGCAACTTTCCTGTCATCAGTGCAAAGGCATCATTAATTTCAATCACAAGATACACCAAGAAAAGCCATAAAAACCCGGTTTCAAGCTCTCTTAACAATAGAATAAAAGTTAGTGGCAAAAGCAGCATAAAAACACATGCGATAACTGTTAATAGATCTTTTGTCCCTCCCTCTCGCCTAAACACATTTGCCTGAAGAAATATTAAAAGCAGTAACAGCGAAATCCCAACAAATTCCATGCCGAAAAAAAACACAGCCACCAATGATAGTGTGGACAGAAAATAGGCCACTCTTACCAAAAGTGTTTTAGTATTAACTCGATAGGCAGTTAATAGCTCCCAAAGCGCTCTGAAATTAAATACCAAGACTACCAACAAAAAGAACAATCCACCGAAATAAGCCGGTACTAACAATCCTCCCACAACAACAAACTCAAGCCTGTAAGCTAACCATAGCTCCTGTGTGAGTGTTTTATTTCTAAGGAATAACTGTGCAAACATGATCAAGCCAGCTACTCCCAAAAAGAGTGCTGCAATAACAAATATAATATCGCCTGCCGAAACTCCCTCAATAAAGGGTAACGTAGTTATCATTATTCAATGCTTAGCATTTACAGTTTCCGCGTTTGCCATGCCCAGTATCGTTGCAATAAAGGGGAAATCAAACTTCCGAAACGATATAGCATACTCAGATCAAACCCAGGCGTAATGGCAAACGTCCCTTCATTCATACCTTTGATCATTTTTTTTGCGACAGATTCTGCTGACCAAACACCCGCTGTAGCTGTCATTATTTTTGTTTCCTCGGGCTTGGTTAAATTTTCCTGTGCTAATTGCGGCGTATCAGTATCTGGAGGGTATATGATCGAGACACTGACATTGCTACTTTTCAGCTCAGCATGAAGTGATTCGGCAAATCCTCGCAAGGCAAATTTCGTCGGACTATATGCCGTATAACCAAAGATACCGATAAGACCCGCACCTGATGAAACCATTAATATCTTCCCGCCCTGCTGACGCATGCTCGGCAACACTGCCTTAACGGCATAAACCGTGCCTAGATAATTAATTTGCATTGCAGCCTCGTAGCTTTCAATTGCTATATCATCAAAGTAGCCTGGCTCCGCAATACCGGCCGATGTAATCAAGACATCTGGCGGCCCCATTTTCTCAATAGCCGAATTTAGAGCAGCCGTAATTTGTTCCCGGTTAGAGACATCGGCACTTAACAATAGAATTTTCTGATCAATTGATATCAGGTTTTGAGCAAGTGATTCTTTGGCAATATCCAGCTGGGATTGCCTGCGTGCTATAAGCGAAACGCTAAAACCTTCCTGAACAAGCTGTTGAGCCGCTGCAAGACCGATTCCACTTGAACCACCGGTAATGATGCAATGTCTGTTATTCATAAGCCTACTTCAGTACATTAAAATGTCATTGATAAAAGTCAGAAAAAGCCAATTTCTCAAGCGTGCTGCATAACTAAAGCCGCATTATGCCCACCGAAGGCATAAGAGCAAGACAGTGCTGTATCAACTGGGGTAACTTGATTTCTTTCACGAACAAACCTTAGATCGTAGATAGGGTCATCTAAATTCATACAGGCAGGTGAACACTGATTTTTCAATGTCAGAACCGTAATGATGGCTTCCAGAGCGCCACTCGCACCTATGGAATGACCCAAAAACGACTTACTACTAGCAACCCACGGCTTAGTGCCGAATAAACGCTGTAAAACAGCTCCTTCAACACGGTCATTTATCTCTGTACCAGTACCATGTGCATTGATGTAGTCTACTGACTCTAACGTAGTGCCAGCTTTTTCTAATGCAGTATTGATTGCCCGCTCAACCTGCAATCCATCATCAGCTAAAGCCACCATTGACTGAGCATCAAAACTTTCTGCAAAACCACTGATTTTTGCCAAAACCCCGGCCCCTCTTTTTTGGGCATGAGACGCCGACTCCAGTATCAATATACCTGCACCGCCTTGCGCAAACAAAAAACCATTTCGTGCCTCATCAAATGGCCGGTTTGCACGGTAAATATCCGTAGACGGCTTTGCCAACGCACCCAGTGCATCGAACCCCCTATAAATAGTGCCATAATCGTCATACAAGTATTCAGCTCCACCGCATATCGCAACATCAAGCTCACCACTCACTATAGCTTGATACGCATCACCAATTGCGGAAGTGCCCGCTGCACATGCATTTGCAACAGTACGGTTTTGTCCACGTACACCGTACTTAATACCAATAGAAGCCGATACACCATTTGGCATAAGCATGGGAACGGCCATACGGTTAAATTTTACAGGATGAACCAATCCAGCCAAAGATGGTTCTATCGCTTCAAATGCATCAAAACTTAAAGCAGAACGACAGGCTTTCAATGGACGAGAAAGCATTTGAAAAGAGTGGTTCTCAAGAAATGTTTTTGCACCACCGATACCTGTACCAATGAAAACACCAATACGTTGCGCATCAACTCCCTCAACAGAATATTGCGCATGACGCTTATCTACCAAAAGTGTAGAAAAACCAGCATTTTTGAGGGCTTCTTGTGACGCCATAAGTCCTAACAGGCTTACTCGGTCACGCTGCAATACTTCAGTACGAGAAAAACCCTGGTCTCGAAAATCAATATCGGGTA
>Ga0316204_10003512_pt1 | contig 31037 bp, 34 predicted proteins | sample 6monrhotite_MG_2_FD_205661 | JGI IMG/M metagenome (GOLD analysis project Ga0316204, IMG submission 205661) | Microbial mat bacterial communities from mineral coupon in-situ incubated in ocean water Damariscotta River, Maine, United States -... | ecosystem: Environmental > Aquatic > Marine >...
TAACTCCATGACTGACGATAAAAAAAATGCCAATGATGAAGCACTATTTCGAGAGGCAATGGCCGGCGTACAATCTATTACCGATGAACGTGCCCCCCCCTTCCAAAAGAAGCGTCCACCCAAGCCGCTAAACCTGTCACATGGCGAGAAAGAAGGCGATGAATTAGGCGATTTAGCCGTAGACACCCCTGATTTTCTCGAATTTCGGCGCCCCGGCATCCAACATCGTGTTTTTCAGGATCTTCAGCGCGGCTTAATCGAGGTCGAAGACTCACTCGACTTACACGGTATGCGCGTTGTTGACGCCCGACCGGCATTCTCACGCTTTATCAAACATAGCCTAAAACACGGTCTGCGCTGTATACGCATTATTCACGGTAAGGGACGTGGTTCTGATGGCCAGCAGCCAGTACTAAAACAAAAGACCAACCAATGGTTACAACAAAAAGAGGAAGTGCTCGCCTTTGCCGCCGCCCCTCGCTGGGATGGTGGCACAGGTGCAGTTTACGTCTTACTTTCAAGAAAATATCGTCAAGAAACCTGATTGTCACGACAATCCAGGCTTAACCTTTCCGAAAAAACCTTTATTTATCTAATAATTTCACTATCTATATCATAAAAACCTAATTTACGGTGCAGAAGCGCGTAGAATACGCCTCCCTGTTTCACCTAGTAGCCAGTTCTGCCGGAAATAAATCATGCTCACTACCGCCAATATCACCATGCAGTTTGGTGCCAAGCCACTGTTTGAAGACGTCTCAGTTAAATTTACCGATGGAAATCGATACGGGTTAATCGGTGCCAATGGCTGTGGAAAATCGACTTTCATGAAAATACTTGGCGGAGATCTCGAAGCATCCAGCGGCAATATCTCAAAAGACCCCAACGAACGAATCGGCAAGTTAAGGCAGGATCAATTTGCTTACGAAGATTCTCTCGTCATTGACACCGTCATCATGGGGCACGAAGAACTCTGGGCCGTAAAGTCTGAACGTGATGCCATATATGCCAATCCAGATATGACTGAGAAAGACGGTATGCGCGCCGCTGACCTTGAATCTGACTTTGCTGAAATGGATGGCTACACCGCCGAAGCCCGTGCGGGCGAGCTTTTACTTGGTGTTGGCATTCCTGTGGAACAGCATTTTGGCCCCATGAGCGAGGTCGCACCCGGCTGGAAACTGCGCGTATTGCTTGCCCAGGTTATCTTCTCAGAGCCAGATATCATGTTGCTCGATGAGCCAACCAACAACCTCGATATCAATGCGATACGCTGGCTGGAAGGCATCCTGAACGCGATGACCTGCACCATGATCATCATCTCGCACGACAGGCATTTCCTAAACAGTGTCTGTAGCCATATGGCCGATCTCGATTACGGTGAGGTTCGCATCTACCCCGGCTCTTATGATCAATACATGACAGCTGCGACCCAGGTTACCGAGCGCCTGCAATCTGACAATGCCAAAAAGAAAGCCAAAATTGCCGAATTAAGCGCCTTCGTCAGCCGCTTCTCAGCAAATGCCTCAAAGTCGAAACAGGCCACATCTCGTGCCAAGCAACTCGATAAAATCGAGCTAGCCGAGATAAAGCCTTCTAGCCGTAAAAACCCTTTCATTCGCTTCAGTCAAGATAAAAAACTTCACCGTCTTGCGTTAGAGATAAAAGGATTAAGTAAAAGCTATGACGACAACAAACTCTTTAGTGGCTTTGACCTTACTGTGGCCGTTGGTGAACGTATAGCCATTATCGGCCCAAACGGTATTGGTAAAACAACCTTGTTAAAATGTTTGATGGGTGAGGAAGAGTCTACAGGCAGCATAAAATGGTCTGAAAACGCCAAACTTGGTTACTACGCTCAGGATCACGCTCGTGATTTTGAAGGTGGTGAAATCCTCTATGACTGGATGCAGCAATGGGGCAAGCCAAGCGATGACGAACAGGTCATTCGTGGCATCCTCGGCCGACTGCTCTTCTCACAAAATGATATTGATAAATCTGTCAGTATCATTTCTGGTGGAGAACAGGGCCGCATGCTGTTTGGAAAACTAATGCTGCAAAACCCCAATATCATGTTACTGGACGAGCCAACTAACCACCTGGACATGGAATCTATCGAGTCACTCAACTTGGCACTCGAAAACTACCCAGGCACTTTACTCTTCGTCAGCCACGACCGTGAATTTGTATCTTCACTCGCCACGCGTATTATTGAACTGACGCCAACAGGTATCGTAGATTTCCACGGCACCTACGAAGATTACCTCCGCACCCAGGAAGCAGGATAAAGAGATGAAACTACTGGTTAGAAATCTTGCTCGTAGCACAACAGAAGCAGAGCTTCTCGAAATGTTTGAAGCTCTCGGCACTGTGCAGTCATGCAATATCGTTACCGATCAAAAAACCAATGAATCAAAAGGTTTTGGATTTATTGAAATGCCCAAGCAAGGTGAAGCCAAGGCAGCGATGAAAGTACTCAATGGTAAAGACGTCGACGGCAAAAAAATTCGTGTAAAAAAAGCTGAACCCAAGCCCGGAACCGCTCAAAACTAATGCCCCATTCAAACACCCAAGATCCTCTACACGGCGTAACACTAAAAGCCTTGCTCACTGAGCTGGTAGACAAACTTGGATGGGAAGAACTCGGCAAACGAATAAATCTCAAATGTTTTACCAACGATCCCAGCATAAATTCGAGCCTGAAGTTTTTGCGAAAAACACCTTGGGCACGAGAAAAGGTTGAGGCGCTTTACATTCAAACAAAGCGCCCAGCTAAAGATATTTGGGGAAAATAATCGTTAATAAAATATTGAAATATAAACATCATTAAACCGGTCGTATGTTGGAGATTTGGTCGACAGTGGTATTTCAATGTGCAGTTTCCCCGGAAAAAGAGGCACTCCAAGAAAACCCCACCCAGTAGAGCCAAAGATGGCTTATAGAGCGACTATGCCACAATGGTAAAATGTTCGAATTCGTCGCATGAAAAGCATCAGGTAAAAAAACAGCAACAAATGCTGAACTCCGCTTATCCCCATGTTAAAGAAGCTTCCATCAACAAGAGCGCCTTCCCGCTGCATATCCTGCAACTAGCTTTTCAGAGCCTCAAAGTCACTACAGCGAGTCTTGCCGTGCAAAACGATCTGGTTTCTGCTTGCCTCACACTCGAATACAAAATTCAAATCATCAACAATAAGCAAAAAAATCGTCTATACATTACTAAGGTTTTATAAAGGGAAAACCCTATGGATGTATGTCAGGAAAACATATTCATCAAAAAACCCTAGATTTCATCACCCTAGTTTCATGGAGAAACAACTATGCGCAATCGATTCATCTTAATCACAGCATCACTCTCACTGCTATTTTTCTCATCATTTGCGGTGGCTAACGACGGCATTGTCAGTATTAAGAGTGCCCACAGTGTAAAAGAAACGGCCGACCGTCTGGTAAAAGCACTAAAGGCAAAGGGTATGACGGTATTTATCCGTATCAATCATACAGACGGTGCCAAAAAAGTTGGCCTGGAATTACGCCCAACTGAAGTCGTCATATTTGGCAACCCAAAAGCCGGGACGCCACTCATGCTGTGCAGCCAAAGCCACGCAATCGATTTGCCACAGAAGGCCCTTATTGCTGAAGATGCCAATGGCCAGGTTTGGTATAGCTACAACGACCCGTCTTATCTGGCAAAACGCCATAAAATCACAGGCTGTGAAAAAGCGGTTGGGAAAGTAACCAAGGTTCTTGGTAAATTTTCCAAGGCAGCAACTAAACCATAATCTGCTTATGCAATGGCTATTATTTCAAAGCGTTTAATTTGGCCACCTAAATTTAGCTCAACCTCATCATAAACAAAGCACCCAAGCACAGCTCTGCCGAGAGGTGCCGATGGTGTAATGATGAGATATTCCTTTTCTTCAAAAGAAAATTTCAAACCACCAGCAGCAGGGCCCAGAAATAGGCTCTGCTCTGATCCGCTTTCGTCTTTCAATAGAATCATTGCACCTAAGGCAACCGGTGTTTCATCCGTAAAATCTAAGGCCTTTAGGTTTTTATAGGCCGCCAAGTCAATCTCACATTCAACAACTCGCTGAGCTTGCCCATGTGCAAGGTAGGCTGCTTCCAACCCCAAAGTATCGTATTTGTTTTCAGCAACATTATTCTTATTGGTGGCCGTGTCCTGTGCCTGAGCCGTTGCCTTTAATGCAGTCCGGTGTACAGCCTCTAATGTCAATGAAATTTGTTCAAGCAACCGGGTTTTGTTCATTTTATGATGAGCACACTATTTCACGCATAACGCTGGTCGCATAAGCACCTGCTGTCAATTCAAAACTCATCAACAAGAAGTTATCTTGCCATTCGTAAGCCAGTGCCTTTGGTAACAATCGTAGCGAACGGCGATCAGCATCCAGACGTTGCTGGGCAATGCCCTCAATCCATCGCTGACTCAGCTCATCAGCCAATATATTGGCTTCCAGTAACCCTGCCTCATCACTTGCTTGTAAAGAGCGGCCTTTATCTCCTGGCATTGGACCACTTGGATGTATATCAAAATCCATAACGCGTTGATGGATTTCATCATCAAGCATTTCTACCAAGAATTGTCGGTTTGACCCTTCCAGCAACATCACATCACCAGACAATGCCATGTTCCAGTTCTTATTGATAACGCGCTCAGCCAACACTTTATTAAACAGATAACTCCGTGAAGCCGAAAGCAGCATACCAATCTGATCACGTTTAGGCCGGCGCAATTCGCGATTAAAAAACTTTTCAGCACGATAAAGATTCGAGGCTTTACGGCCAAAGCGTTGCTGACCAAAATAATTTGGCACACCCTGCTTTTTGATTTTCTCGATAACTGTCTCAGCAGCAGTCCTATCACCTTGCAAATGTTGAATGCGTAAAACAAAGCGATTACCGCGCAGGCTGCCGCGTCGTATTTTTCGATTGTGACGTTGTACATCAAGAATTTCTAATTGGTCGGTCATCAATGCCTGCCAATCCGGCCCGTCCTTTCCGGGCAGGTGAACACTGAATGCCTGGGTGGTTATCGCGTGTTTATCTTTGAGGCCAGCAAAACCAATATCAACCTGGCGAGCCCCGGCATGCTGCTGAATAATACGGGCAACATCTTGTGTATTCAGGCCGCGTTTACGAATAGTCAGAAAAGCATGATCACCCTCGCCCGTTGCCTCATAGCCAAGAATTTCATCTACCTGAAAATCTTCAGGCGAGACTTTGAGCTGACCACTTAGTGGTGCACCACCATATGCATAAGGCAGGTCCAATGTAGGGTCAGAGGGAAACTCAGGCATTATTTTCATCCGCTAGCAATAGCACGACGGCATGCGCGGCAATCCCTTCTCCACGTCCAGTAAAGCCCATCTTCTCTGTTGTTGTTGCCTTAACATTGACCTGTTCGAATGTTACCTGCAGTAATTCAGCCAAACGCTCGCGCATGGCATCGATATGCATGCCAAGACGAGGGGCCTGGGCAACTACCGTACTATCGAGGTTTGCAACAACAAGGTTGCGCTTATTTAACTCTTCAACAACTCGCTGCAATAACAAAGCACTATCAATATTTTTATAGGCATCGTCTGTATCAGGGAAGTGCTTACCAATATCCCCCAGACCCAGGGCACCAAGCAGAGCATCGCAGATTGCATGAATCAGCACATCACCATCAGAGTGTGCCAACATCGCCTGACAATGAGGGATTTTTACTCCACCAATAATGACTTCATCACCATCACAAAAACGGTGGGCATCAAAACCATGACCTATTCGCATTGATTTTCTCGAAAAATAAAACTGCGGTAATAATAACGCAGCTAGAATACGAAGGAGACGCTGATCCAGCCTTCCTTCACATTCACCGAATATTAAATACAATCTATATTACCTAGTAAACCCAGACGTCCTGATATGAACTTGTTTGACACCCATTGCCATCTAGATCTACCAGCCTTTGATCAAGATCGTACAGATGTCCTTTCTTTTGCGCGAAATGCAGGAGTAAGGCACCTGCTAGTACCCGCTACAGAGCGTAAAGGCTGGCAATCCTTGCTGGATTTTTGCGTGAGAGATACTTGCTTATACCCTGCATTGGGGTTACATCCGGTCTTACTCAAAGAGCATCAAGATGATGACATTGATATTTTAGAGACATTAGTTCAACAGCAGCGACCGGTTGCAATCGGTGAAATAGGGCTTGATTACTGGATTAAAGAACTCGATAAAAGTAAACAACAAACGATTTTTGAAGAACAGCTTAAGCTGGCAGAAAAATATCGATTACCCGTAGTTCTACATGTAAGAAAAGCACACGATGAAGTGCTAAAAACACTGAAAAATCATGATCTACCCGGGGGCATATGCCATGCCTTTAATGGCAACCTGCAACAGGCAGAAAAATACATTCATTTAAATTTCAAACTGGGATTCGGTGGCATGTTGACCTACCCCAATGCCAATAAACTACACCGATTAGCCACTGAGCTACCCATTGAATCTCTGGTATTAGAAACTGACGCACCGGATATGACTGGAGCAGCTCATCAGTATCAACGCAATAGCCCTGCCTATTTACCTGAAGTTTTGGAAATACTGGCAAAGTTACGATGCAGAGATCCTGCTGAGATTGCTCAACAGACCACAGATAATGCCCTACAGATAATTAATCTGGGAAAGGTTGGGGCTACACAGCCATCATGAGAATTGGGAGAGATAATATTCTGCGAGTGCCAAATCTTCTGGCCTTGTAATCTTGATATTATCGGGATGCCCTTCAATCATAAGCGGCCTATCTCCTGCCCATTCGATAGCACTCGCCTCGTCAGTAACCAAATAGTCGGCATCTATAGCCCCCTGCATAGCTGCCAACAAACGATCAAAACGAAACATTTGTGGCGTATAGGCATGCCAAAGGTTTTCTCGATCCACCGTATCGATGACTTCAGCATCAGGGCCCGTGCGCTTCATCGTGTCTCGTACTGGCACACCTAATAAACATCCCTCCTCATGGCTTGCTGCACTATCGATCAAACGATCAATATCAATAGCACGTAAACAGGGACGGGCAGCATCATGTACCAATACCCAGTCATCTGGCTGTACATGCTGTTCAAGTTGAATTAATGCATTAAGTACAGAGTGACAACGTTCTGCCCCGCCCTTAACAGTAATGACATCCGGATGATCAGCAAATTCAGTCCCAGACCACCAGGGGTCATCCTCCCCCAATGCGACGTACACCCCCTTAATAGAAGCATGTCGTAATACACGATCAATCGTGTGATCAATCACGGGACGGTCACTTAAGGTTAGATATTGCTTTGGTATAGCCGCTTCCATACGCTTACCTATTCCAGCGGCAGGTATAACCACCCAAAAGTTTGGCTCAGTCATTTTGCCCGCCTTTTGGCTTGATCAACTGGAAATAGGTTTCTCCCTCGCGAATCATGCCCAACTCAGTACGCGCTCTTGCCTCGATACCTGCATCACCCTTTCTTAGGCTTTGCACTTCGGCACTCAGTGCCTCATTTTGTTGAATGAGATCGGCAAGTTCAGTTTGCGTTATAGCAAGTTGATGCCTCAAGGCACGCACTTCAGCCAGGCTACCTTCTCCCACCCATAGACGATACTGCAGTCCTAGCAGCATAAGAATAAGTAGTAAAAAAACGGTACGCAGCTTCCAGCTCACGATAAATTTCCCACAAAAAAATCCCCCGATGTGTGACAAAAAACACAACGAGGGATCTTCATACGCTGTAGATCAATCTAGAAACAAGGGAAAGCAGACTTTCCTGCCCAAGTTGCTTCATTACCAAGTGCATCTTCGATACGCATGAGTTGATTGTACTTAGCGACACGGTCAGAGCGCGATAAAGAGCCTGTCTTGATCTGACCTGTATTGGCAGCAACAGCAAGGTCAGCAATAGTCGTATCTTCTGTCTCACCAGAACGATGTGAGATGACAGAACTGTAACCTGCTTTATGTGCCATGTTTATGGCCTGCATGGTTTCAGTCAATGTACCGATCTGGTTAAACTTAATCAGGATAGAGTTAGCAATGTGCTTATCGATACCTTCTTGCAAGATCTTGGTGTTGGTCACAAACAAGTCATCACCCACCAGCTGCACGCGGTCGGCCAGCTTATCCGTTAATACCTTCCAGCCATCCCAGTCACCTTCATCAAGGCCATCTTCGATCGAGATAATTGGATATTGATCTACCCAGTTAGACAGGTAATCGACAAAACCAGCTGAATCGAAGGTTTTTCCCTCAGATGCCAGATTGTAAACACCATCTTTATAGAACTCAGAAGCCGCGGCATCAAGACCAAGATAAATATCCTCTCCCGGTTTAAAACCGGCCTTGGTAATCGCTTCGAGTATGACCTCAATGGCTTCTTCATTTGAACTGAGATTAGGTGCGAAACCACCTTCATCACCAACAGTGGTTGCCAGACCACGTCCACTCAATACTGACTTCAGTGAGTGAAAGACTTCTGCACCATAACGTACAGCTTCGCGTATAGAACCAGCATTCACAGGAAGGATCATAAACTCTTGTAGATCCACGCTGTTATCAGCATGCTCACCACCATTGATGATATTCATCATAGGTACCGGCATACGGTAATTACCGTCACCCAAATATTCATACAAAGGCACTGCCTGCTCCTGCGCTCCGGCGTGGGCAGCGGCAAGAGAGACGGCCAAAGTGGCATTGGCACCCAGGTTGGATTTATTCTCAGTGCCATCAAGCTTGATCATGGCTGCATCAAGGCCTTCCTGATCAGTAACATCCATGCCCTGAACCGTATTTGCGATTGCTTCGTTAATATTGGCAACAGCGGTTAAAACGCCTTTACCTAAATAACGGCTTTTATCACCATCACGTAATTCAAGCGCTTCTCGCGATCCTGTTGATGCGCCAGAAGGAGCAACAGCACGCCCTAATGCACCATCGGCAGTAATCACGTCAGCTTCCACAGTGGGATTTCCGCGTGAGTCGAGAATTTCGCGTGCACGAATTTCAACAATTTCAGACATAAAGACTCCTAATATTTAAAGCTTTTGTAGATTCACCGCTCAAGAGCAGCAAACCTCTATAATTCGTTTTCAATAAAGCCTTTGCTTTTTACTGCTCGATCGATGTCGAGCAGCATTTCCAGCAAGGCTTCCATTTTATCTAAAGGCCATGAATTTGGCCCATCTGACAGCGCACAATCCGGATCAGGATGGGTTTCCATAAACAATCCAGAAATACCGGCAGCCATTGCCGCACGTGCCAATACCGGCACATGCTGGCGCTCACCACCAGATCGATCACCCTGCCCACCGGGCTGTTGCACTGAATGTGTTGCGTCGAAAACCACCGGACAGCCTGTTTCTCGCATAGTTGCCAGACCACGCATATCAGAGATCAAGGTGTTGTAACCGAAGCTTGCGCCACGCTCACACACCATAATTTGCTGGTTACCTGTCGCCAGTGCCTTGTTCGCTACATTCGTCATATCAGCAGGTGCAAGAAATTGGCCTTTCTTGATATTGACCGGCAATCCGGTTCTGGCAACTTTCTGAATAAAATTGGTTTGACGACATAAAAATGCGGGCGTCTGTAACACATCAACGACTTCAGCCACTTCATCCAGCGGCGTATCTTCATGTACATCAGTCAACACAGGCAGACCAAGTTCGCTTTTTACCTTCTGCAGGATGCGGAGCCCCTCTTCCATTCCGGGACCACGAAAGCTGTTATGCGAAGAACGATTGGCCTTATCAAAAGATGATTTATAGATGTAATGGATGCCTAGAGAATCTGTTATCTCTTTCATCGTACTGGCAACATCCATAGCCATCTGTTCACTTTCAACGACGCAAGTACCTGCGATTAAAAAGAACGGTTGATCCAAGCCGACATCAAAGTCACAGAGTTTCATAGCGATGCCTCATCTACATTCACACCATCACGATGCTGCATGGCAGCTTGCAAAAAACCTGAAAATAGCGGATGCCCATAACGAGGCGTAGAGGTAAATTCTGGATGGAACTGACAGGCCACAAACCATGGATGATCTGGCAATTCGATCATTTCAACCAAGCGGCCGTCAATTGATGTTCCCGCAACTTTCATACCCGCAGCTTCAAGCTGCTGGCGATATCCATTATTAAATTCATAGCGGTGGCGGTGACGCTCTTTAATCACCTCTTCACCATAGAGTTCACGCGAAAGTGAACCTTCTGCCAACTTACACTGCTGCGCACCCAGGCGCATGGTTCCGCCCAGATCAACATCTTCCGCGCGTTGCTCCACAGAACCATCTGCATTTAGCCATTCGGTAATCAATGCAATGACTGGATGAGTCGTTTCTTTATTAAATTCGGTACTGTGTGCATCGCTTAAACCAGCTACATGACGGGCATATTCTATAACCGCCACCTGCATACCAAGGCAAATACCTAAATAAGGAATACTGTTCTCACGCGCATATTGGGCAGCAACAACCTTTCCTTCCACACCACGCTCACCAAAGCCACCGGGGACCAGAATCGCATCCATTGTCTTTAACGAATCCATCTCACCGGCCTCTAGTGCTTCCGAGTCAACGTAATGGATACGTACTTTTTGCTTGGCGCCAATACCTGCATGAATCAAAGATTCATTGAGTGATTTATATGACTCGGTCAAATCAACGTATTTTCCGACCATGGCCACGTTTACTTCACCCTGGGTGTTTTCAAGGCCATCTACAACAGCTTCCCACTCACTCAGATCAGCATCGGGTAAATCTAAATGAAGATGATCGATGACAATTTGATCAAGCTGCTGCTCATGCAACATCAGTGGGATTCGGTAAATGCTGTCTGCATCCAAGGCAGATATGACGGCCTTTTCCGCTACATTGGTAAACAAGGCAATCTTACGACGCTCGTTTTCCGGGATCATTCGATCTGCGCGGCACAGCAGAATATCAGGCTGTATACCGATTGAACGCAGCTCTTTAACCGAGTGCTGCGTTGGCTTTGTCTTTATCTCACCGGCGGCCTTTATGTAGGGCACCAGGGTAAGGTGTACAAACATGGCGTTTTCACGCCCCATTTCAACACCCATTTGACGAATAGCTTCCAAAAAAGGCAAAGATTCAATATCACCCACGGTGCCGCCAATCTCTACCAGGCAAATATCTGCACCACCCGCACCAAGACGAACATATTCCTTGATCTGGTTGGTAATGTGCGGAATGACCTGCACCGTACCACCCAGGTAATCACCACGGCGTTCTTTACGAATAACCTGCTCGTATATCTGACCAGTAGTGAAATTGTTGTTCTTGCCCATTGTCGTACGAATGAAACGCTCGTAGTGGCCAAGATCAAGGTCAGTCTCTGCACCGTCGTCGGTGACAAAAACTTCGCCATGTTGGAAAGGACTCATCGTGCCCGGATCCACATTAATATAAGGATCGAGCTTAATCATGGTCACAGTAAGGCCACGCGCTTCAAGCAATGCGCCTAATGAGGCAGCTGCTATGCCCTTACCTAAGGACGATACAACACCGCCCGTAATAAAAATGCACTTTGTCATTTATTTGAATTTCAACGAGGTGAATAACGGAAAGCTTAGAAAAGCACCCATGGACGGGATTCGAGTTTACAAGATGGTGATTACGCACTCAATGACATTCATCCACCCCTTTTGGCATGAAGAACATAAAAAGCCATTTCCTACTGAAGAATCATATTAATAATCACTTATACAACAAACACTTACTAGACATATTTTCTCGTTCTACTCTAGTAAAGATAAATTCCTGATCTATAGTTGTTTTTACCTGTTAGCGCGATTTTTGATGCTATATCGCAAATTATCTAAGAAATTACCCTGTTTACACAGGAACAACAGGCCACCTAAATATAAACCTGAGGAGATTTACTCATGCGTACATTCGCAAAAACTCTCGGTGCTGTAGCAGTCGCTGGCACCTTTGCTCTCTCTTTATCGGCCAGCGCAGCTGATTGGGGACCATGGGGCGGAAATAACAACAGCCCCTGGGGAGGCAATAACAACGGCCCTTGGGGGGGTGGCGGCCCATGGGGCGGCAATAATAATGGATGGAACAACGGTAGTGGCAGTGGTTGGGGTGACGGCGCAGGTAGTGGGCAAGGTTCCGGTTCCGGCGAGGGCTCCGGTGACTTCAGCATGACCTTTAAGGGACGTGGCAATGCCAACCAAAACTGGAATGGTAATGCCAATACCTCTGGCTATAGTGGCTACCAGGGGAATGATGGCTATAACGGCTACAATAGCTATGGGCGCTCGTACAGCCGCCCTCAACTGCCACCACACATTCAGCAACAGATACGAGAGTGGATGCATCAGCAAAGACAACAGCAGATGCAACAACAGATGCAACAACCCCCTGCGCCACCGACTGCACCACCTGCCGCAAGATAAAACATCTAAAAGCGACATAAAAAAACCGCAGTTGAGCCTGCGGTTTTTTTGTGCTCAATAAATTAAGGGTTTTCCCTTGTTAATGAAGACTAGCTTTACAATTCATTTAGTCGCAAAATCAACACCATAAATTTAATAAACAATATTTACCGAGGTTTCAAAATCATGGGTGATTCAAAAGTCGTCTCTCTAGAAGGCCTTAAAGTCGCCTGTAGCAATTGCGGGCTTTCCTCGCTTTGCCTTCCACATGGCCTGCCCGAGGAAGATATCAATCGTCTTGAAAATATTGTTAAGCGCAACCGTCCCATTCAGCGCGGCACTCTGCTGTATAGCCCCGGTGATAAACTTCACAATCTCTATATCGTAAAAACTGGCGCAGTTAAAAGTTATATACAAACTGAGTCTGGTGACGAACATGTCATCGGCTTCCACCTGCCAGGTGAAATTCTTGGTCTGGATGCGATTAAAGATGACGCGCATGGGTGTTTTTCCAAGGCATTAGAAACTACCTCAGTTTGTGAACTGCCCTTTACACGCCTAGAAGAATTGTCCGCTAGCATTCCAAGTCTACAACACCAAATGTTACGTTTACTGAGCTCTGAAATCAGTAACGAAGCCTCGATGATTTCATTGCTGGGTAACAGTACTGCCGAAGAACGCCTGGCCTCTTTTTTATTGAGCATTTCAGAGCGTTTTAAGCAACGTGGTTTCTCAGCGACTGATTTCTTTTTAACGATGTCCCGCCAGGATATCGGTAGTTACCTTGGCCTTGCATTGGAGACTGTCAGCCGATTATTTACCCGCTTTCAGGAAGAAGGCATTCTTGAAGTTGAGCGTAAGCATGTTAAGGCTCTCGACATAGACCGCCTCAAGCAGATCCTTCGTCACCAAAATTCATGCCACCCCTCCAATAAGTCAAAAAAAGCTTAACTTGTATCAATAAAAGCGACAAAAAGCATTGCCTAGACATTAGTCTCAGCTAATTTTGATCTAGATCAAAACCCCACCTAGTCAGCTCATTAGACTCCGCTCCAGACGGTGAAAAAAACCGTCGTGCCTTTTCACTCGGGAGACACAATATGGAGTCACAAGATACTTATAATTATAAGGTCGTGCGGCAGTTTTCAATTATGACCGTGGTCTGGGGCATCGTAGGGATGCTCGTCGGCGTAATTGTTGCTACTCAGCTAGCCTTTCCAGAACTTACAGATGGCATTTCATGGCTTAGCTATGGTCGCCTTCGCCCACTACACACCAATGCAGTAATTTTTGCCTTTGGTGGTTCAGCGTTATTTGCTACATCGTACTTTGTTGTACAAAGAACCTGTCAAACACGCCTGTTTGGCGGACCTCTTGCAGCTTTTACTTTCTGGGGCTGGACCCTGGTAATCTTATTAGCCGCAGTAACACTTCCTCTTGGTATTACCACTTCTAAGGAATACGCAGAATTGGAATGGCCTATTGACCTGTTAATCACGGTTATTTGGGTTGCCTACGCTGTTGTTTTCTTTGGCACCATTATGAAGCGTAAGGTAAAGCACATTTATGTAGCTAACTGGTTCTTCGGTGCCTTCATTTTGACCGTTGCAGTTCTACATATCGTTAACAGTGCTGCAATTCCAGTCACTTTGACCAAGTCATACAGCTTCTACCCTGGCGCGATCGATGCGATGGTTCAGTGGTGGTACGGTCACAATGCCGTTGGCTTCTTCTTGACTGCGGGCTTCCTCGGTATCATGTACTACTTCGTGCCCAAGCAAGCTGGCCGTCCTGTTTACTCTTACCGCTTGTCGGTTGTTCACTTCTGGGCCCTGGTTTCTACCTACATGTGGGCTGGACCTCACCACTTGCACTACACTGCTCTACCAGACTGGGCTCAGTCAGTAGGTATGGTGTTCTCACTGATTTTGCTAGCACCTTCCTGGGGCGGCATGATCAACGGCATGATGACCATGTCTGGTGCTTGGCATAAATTGCGTACTGATCCGATTTTGAAGTTCATGATCGTGTCTTTATCTTTCTACGGCATGTCGACCTTTGAAGGTCCGATGATGGCGATTAAGACCGTTAACGCATTGTCACACTACACTGACTGGACTGTTGGTCACGTTCACTCTGGCGCACTTGGCTGGGTAGCAATGGTTACCGTCGGTGCAATGTATTACCTAATCCCACGCTTGTTTGGCAAAGAAGCCATGTTCAGCACTGCCTTGGTTGAAATCCACTTCTGGATCGCAACTATCGGTGTAGTGCTTTACATCGCAGCCATGTGGATTGCCGGTGTTATGCAAGGCTTGATGTGGCGTGCTGTGAACGCTGACGGCACCCTCACCTACTCATTCATTGAGTCAGTTGAGCGTACCTACCCGTTCTACTACGTTCGTTTACTTGGCGGCCTCTTGTTCTTCAGCGGCATGTTGCTTATGGCCTATAACGTTTGGAAAACCACCTCCAGCGCTAAGCCTGTCAATGATCCAGTTCTAGCAGCAGCTTAAGGGGAGAGATAACCATGTCACATGAAGTTGTTGAAAAAAATATAGGCCTCATGGCCTTACTCATACTGGCGGTTATCAGTGTGGGTGGATTAGTGGAAATCGTTCCACTCTTCTTCCTCACCGAAACCACAGAACCGGCACCAGGCGTAGAGAAATACAGCGCACTGCATATTGAAGGTCGTGATGTATATATCCGTGAAGGCTGCTACAACTGCCACTCACAGATGATTCGCCCCTTCCGTGCTGAAACTGAGCGTTACGGTCACTACTCTGTTGCAGGTGAATCTGTATACGACCATCCCTTCCAATGGGGATCAAAACGTACCGGGCCAGACCTGGCTCGCGTAGGTGGTCGTTACAGCGACGCATGGCATTTTGCTCACCTGAACAATCCTCGTGATGTTGTACCTGAATCGAACATGCCTTCTTACAGCTGGTTGTCAGAAAGTGTTCTCGACGGTGAAGACACAGCGGCCAAGCTAAGTGCACTCAATGTTGTTGTTGGTGCGACTTGTCCTAAGTGTGATTTGTACAGCGATGATGAAATTGCCAAAGCCAAGCAAGAAGTTGCTGGTAAGACCGAAGCGCAAGCGCTCGTTGCTTACCTGCAGGGCTTGGGCTTAGCTTCTCAGAAATGGTGATCGGAGGAAATTCAAATGATTGATTTAAATGATATCCGTGCCTGGCACACCGTGATCCTACTCGCTGTTTTTGTTGGCATTATTGCTTGGGCTTACAGCAAAGGGCGACGTACTGCTTTTGATGAAGCAGCTAACCTGCCTTTTGCCGACCACGACATGCATGTAAAAACCATTGATGAGGAGAAACAGTCATGAGCGAATTTTGGAGTGGATGGATTATTGTCCTCACCGTTGTCAATATCGTCGCCTGTTTTTGGCTGATTTGGTGGACCATGCGGAAACGTGCTGGTGAATCGACACAAGGCGATGTAACTGGCCACAAATGGGATGGTGATCTTGAAGAGTTTAACAACCCTCTACCTCGCTGGTGGTTGTGGATGTTCTACATCACCTTGATCTTTTCTGCAGGCTACCTTGTTTTATATCCTGGCCTTGGCAATTTCCAAGGCACACTTGGCTGGAGTCAGGAAGGGGCATATGACGAGGAAGTAGCGGAAGCTAACGCAAAATATGACCCAATCTACAAGCAATATGCCGCGATTGATGTTCCTACATTAGCCAAAGAGGCTAAATATGAAGAAGCACGCAATATGGGTAAACGCTTGTTCCTGACCTACTGCATGCAGTGTCATGGTTCAGATGCCTCTGGCTCAAAAGGCTACCCTGACCTGACCGACAATGATTGGTTATGGGGTGGTTCCGCCGACCAGATCAAGGTTTCAATCTCTGCTGGCCGTCAAGGCATAATGCCTCCTAATGCTCACCTGGGTAACGAGAAGATCGAAAAGATCACTCAATTCCTGATGAACAAGACAGGTCGTGCCAGTGATGCAGCAGCAGCAAAAGAAGGTGAAGGTCTGTTTACAACCTCTGGTTGTGTCGGTTGCCATGGTATGGATGCTAAAGGCCAGGTCTTCTTGGGTGCAGCCAACTTGACCGATAAAACCTGGCTCTACGGCGGCAGTCACAATGCCATTGTTAAAACCATTACTGAAGGTCGTAGCGGTAAAATGCCTGCGCACCAGAAGTTACTCGGTGATGATAAAGTGCATTTATTGTCAGCCTACGTTTACAGCCTTTCCAACTAAAGCGCTAGTAAAAGCCCTTCCCACTTTCTGTGGGAGGGTTTTTTTTATCTTTACTAACTAGGAATACCCATGCCTACACAACCAGTGACACATCGCCATGAGAATCCAATACCCCCTATCCAAAGTATTATCTCTGTTATGTGGCCATCATTTATCATGGCAAGTGTGGCAACCATTGTGTTTTTCAGCATTTTCGACCCAGTTGATCTTGGCGAGCTGATTGACCTTCCTGAATTAAGTCGCATAGCTGGCTATACCGGTGGTTTTTTTGCCTTCTGGTTTCTCACCTCCATGAGCTGTGCACTAACCTGTTATTTTCGTCGCCCTATCAACCAGGGCCCCATGAGCAAACAAGAGCATTAACAGCGTGAGCAGCACTTCAAATAACGATGATGCGCAAGTCGAACAAGACTTATACACAAAGCGCGCAAAAATCTACGTACGTGAAGTTCACGGAATCTTTGCTGTCTTACGTTTCGTGGCAATGGCCGCATTACTTGGGCTTTACTATGGTCTAGCCTGGATCAACTGGGATGGCCATCAAGCCGTTCTTTTCGACCTGCCCGCTCGAAAATTTTATATATTCTGGCTTACGTTCTGGCCACAAGATTTCTTTTATCTTGCCGTACTACTGATACTCGCTGCACTGGCCCTATTCATGTTTACAGCCCTGGCAGGACGCCTTTGGTGCGGATATGCCTGTCCACAGACTGTCTGGACAGAGATCTTTATGTGGTTCGATCGCAAGATCGAAGGCAACGCTCGCGCACAAAAAAAGCTCGATGCTAATAAAAAAGGATTTACCTATTACCGCATAAAAGGCACCAAACATGCGGTATGGCTGGTCTTCTCTTTATGGACTGGCCTTACATTTGTCGGCTATTTCACGCCTATTCGAGAATTAACCGAAAGTTTTCTCGTTTGGCAATTAGGTCCATGGGAAACTTTCTGGATATTTTTCTATGGTTTTGCCACCTACGGTAATGCTGGGTTCATGCGTGAACAGGTTTGCATCTACATGTGCCCTTATGCCCGTTTCCAAAGCGCCATGATTGACCATGACTCTCTTATCATTAGCTATGACAGCAAGCGGGGAGATCCACGTGGTGCACGTAAACGCAACACCGACTCATATTCGATAGGAAAAGGCGACTGCATAGACTGTGGGCTTTGCGTGCAAGTCTGCCCTACAGGTATCGATATACGTGATGGATTGCAATACCAGTGCATTGGCTGCGCAGCTTGCATTGATGTCTGTGATGAAGTGATGGACAAAATGGGCTATGAACCAGGCCTGGTTCGTTACACCACAGAAAACGCATTAAATGGAAAAGCATCGAAAATCATTCGCCCACGAATGCTGGTCTATATATCGTTGCTTACAGCTATCAGCATAGCCCTAAGCTATTCAATACTCACACGTATTCCATTAGAAGTTAATATCATTCGTGACCGTAGTGTCCTATATACTGAAAATCAACAGGGTTTGATTGAGAATGTATATAACCTAAAAGTTATCAATATGTCTCCTGATGATCATGTTTACACGATTACAGTAGACGGGCTTGAAGGTATTAATATAAATGGAAAAACAATGCGGCCTACCGTTCGTAGCGGCGCAGTAAAAGATCTGCCTTTACGTATACAAGTTGTCCCTGATTCGATTAAATCGGCCAGTAGCAAAATATTTTTCAACATAGTGGCAGAAGATAATCCAGATATTACTGTCCGTGAACCTGCACGATTCCTTGGCCCCGTTTTCTAAATTTTTGGAGCACCCCATATGACAATTCAAGCTGCCACAGACCCCATTGAACCCGTATGGTGGAAACAATTCTGGCCTTGGTTTTTAATCAGCTTTCCAGCAACCGCTGTTATCGCTGGAATTATCACAATCAATATCGCCATTAATTCTGACGATGGCTTGGTGAGTGAGAACTACTACAAAGATGGACTCGCCATACATCGTGATGTAAACGCCGTAAAACGCGCGAAAACGCTTGGCATTGAGGCCACGGTAAACTTTGACATGACGGATAATCAGGTAATGATTTCGCTTAGATCTACTGAAATCGAGGCTTTTGGTAGACTGCAATTGGCATTTACACACCCCACTCAGGCAGGTGGGGACAGTCTTATTGATTTGCAGGCAGTTGGGCCAAACCAATATCAGGGAGAGCTACCTGCACTGCCTATTAAACACTGGAACTTACGTCTAATCGCAAGTGAAGCAGGATGGCAACTACCTGCTCGAATTGACCTTGGGCAGCAACAGAAAATAATTATCAAATAATGATGGTTCTGTAGAATGGGTCAGCAAGACTTTCCCATCTCTACAGAGCAGTAACTATTTAGTTAAGTTTTCGCCAGACGGCCTGACCGCCTGCTGCCTTGTCAATGGCCTGTAATCGCTGTTCATGCTCATCTAATTCATCAAAGCTCGCCTTAACAATCGGCAACCCCTCTCGATCACTAGCAAGCCTGCGGACTCCTTTGGTCTGCCCATCATCTTGCTCATCAGATTCAGCATCTAAACTGAGCGTTTTTTGCCCACCTGTCATGGCCAAATAAACATCGGCGAGTATTTCTGAGTCAAGCAATGCGCCGTGCTTGGTACGATGGCTGTTTTCAATATCATAACGACCACAGAGAGCATCCAGGCTATTTCGCTGCCCAGGATGCTTTTGTCGAGCCATCACTAAAGTATCGACCACCTCACATAGTGAAGCTGTAGTCATTTTTTCTGGGAGCCTTGCAAATTCCATATCCATGAAGCCCACATCAAAGGGAGCATTATGAATAATGACTTCTGCACCAGTCAGATAGTCTGCAAATTCAGTTACCACATCTTCAAATCTGGGCTTATCTGCCAAAAACTCATTGGTAATACCATGCACCTCAATCGCACCTTCGTCGATTTCTCGATCAGGCTGCAGGTATACATGAAAGTTATTTCCGGTCAGGCGACGATCAATCATTTCTACACAACCGATCTCAATAATTCGATGTCCCTGTGATGGCTCGAGTCCTGTTGTTTCTGTATCAAGCACAATCTGCCTAAGCGACTCTTCTTCAATCAACATGACCCTGAAATCCCACGATTGGCTAGGTCATCTGCGCGCTCATTTTCTATATGACCCGTGTGCCCTTTAACCCAGGCCCACTCCACCTGATGGCGTGCTACTGCCTCATCCAGATCCTTCCAAAGGTCAACATTTTTCACAGGCTTTCTGGCAGCGGTCTTCCAGCCATTACGTTTCCAGTTATGAATCCACTGAGTGATACCATTTTTTACATATTGAGAGTCTGTCGTAACCAGCACAGAGCTTGCGCGAGTTAAGGCATTAAGTCCTCGAATTACCGCCATTAATTCCATACGGTTATTCGTTGTATTTGCCTCACCACCACAAAGCTCTTTTTCTACTTCACCCAAACGCAGTAAAGCTCCCCAGCCTCCCGCACCGGGATTGCCCTTGCAGGCCCCATCTGTAAATAATTGCACCTGCTGGGTCATGAGCGCTCTTTTACTCCATTAATATTCATCTTTAGACCTCTAGTCACATTTTTTGCACAACCGTCTGAATATGGTGACATCGTAGGCGACTCTATCGTTCGTGGCCCCAAAACCCGTAAGCCTTGCCAACGCATTTTGACAGGGCGAATCGTAGAAACACGCTTCACCGCTCTTACCGCATAAACTCCGGCAAACATTGGCCATATTCTCCGGCTAACATCCTGCATAAACCTCAAACCTGATTTCCATGATGAAGAACTTAAGGGTGGCATAAAGGCACACACATCCGTACGTTCTATATCAAATCCTAATAAACTCAACCAGTCTGTAACACGTCGATAAGCTAAAAAATGCCCACACCAGGGAACGGCCCCTCTCCAGCGTAGAAAAAGTCGCCACAGCCCCCAAAGACTAAAGGGGTTAAATCCTACTATCAGCACTCGCCCTTCAGGAATTAATACCCGCTCGACCTCTCGTAATACCTGATGCGGATCACGCGAAAAGTCCAGTGTATGCGGCAAAACAACCACATCAACAGAATCACTTGCCAAAGGAAGATGCTCACTCTGCGCCAACATATCAGGCGTGCAACCAATAGCCGATAAATCCAACAATATTTTATTTTTCACTGCGCAGTCAGAAAAAGCCTCTAAACCATGACCAAAATCCTGCACCTGCACAAGATAATATCCGAAAAGATCTTCACTTAACCCAGTTAATAACCGATTTTCGGCACCAACCAAATCAATCCCTGCAGGCAAGGAAAACCATCGACGCAAAACTCGCTTTAAGTCATTTTGTTCCAGTTTACAGAATGAGGGTAATGACATGTCGGGAATCTTAAAGTAAGTAGGGTATTGCTAACCAAAAGTCAAAATACCACCTCTACGTAATAAATCGGGTGCTACTTTCAACTATTACAAAAAATGATGTAGAAATGACTAGTTCATGCATAACAAGATACTTGTTCATGGATAAGGAAAAGCTGCATTCTTCATGTGGAAAGCTTCGCAAAGATTACGTATATTTCAGCACCATGAAATTATTTTCTCTCAATAACCATTCCGTCGATTTTGAACAAAGCAATGCCGACGCGCAATGGCTACGCAAGTCCTCAATTTTCTGCCTGATTCTCAGCTCTTCATTCCTGCTCAGTGGCTGCCTTAGTTTACCAACTACGGAGGTTAAGAAACCTGAAAACGTTTCGACTGATAATATTCATGAAAAATCTGAGCCAATCCTAGCACCTAAACAGCAAAGTAAGGTCATTGAGGTTGTTGACCTCGACCTCTGGGGGCGACTACGGCAAAATTTTGCACTACGGGATATAAAACATTCCCGGATTCAAAAGGAAATAAAACGTCTTCAACACAGTCCTCAGTCTTTTGATATTTTGATCGGCCGCGCACAACCTTTCTTACACCACATTATTGAGCAAGTTGAGCAGCGTGCCATTCCTGCTGAAATCGCCTTGCTACCTGCCGTTGAAAGTGGTTTTCGTCCCTACGCATATTCTCGCAATGGTGCGGCTGGCCTATGGCAATTTATGCCCGCCACAGGACGTAGTCTAGGTCTAGAACAGGATTGGTGGTACGACGGCCGCCGTGATGTCCTGGCTTCAACTGAAGCAGCACTAAGCTATTTGCTAAAACTTAATAAACGCTTTGATGGTGATTGGCTACATACACTTGCGGCATACAATGCTGGCGGTGGCACAGTAAATAGAGCCATACGAAAGGCAAGGAAAAAGAACCAACCAACTGACTTCTGGAATCTTGATCTACCAGGAGAGACAGATAACTATGTACCCCGCTTGCTGGCATTGACTGAAATAATCAATGACCCAGGCCGTTATGGCTTAGCCCTCCCCTCATTTCCAAACCACACCTATTTTAGCCGTGTTGCCAGTGGTGGCCAGATTGACCTAAAGGTTGCTGCCAGCTTAGCCAATCTGCCTCTTGAAGATCTTTTGCAATTAAACCCAGGTTTTAGCCGGTGGAGCACCCGTCCAGAAGGGCCCCACCACCTACTACTGCCGAATAAGAGTGTACAACGCTTTTCCCTGGCGCTTAAAAACTTACCCGATGACAAGCGCTTACGCTGGCAGCGCCATAAAATAAAAAATGGCGATAACTTAGGAAAAATTGCACGTAAATACAATGTCTCTATTAGTGCAATCAAGCAAGCCAATCAACTAAAAGATAACCGTATTCGTGCTGGCAAGGCTTTAATGATCCCACTTTCAGAAGCCGTTGCAATGAGCACCCCATCTCGCAAACTGGGTATACCAAAATCACGCGTTCGCTATCTAGTGCGCAAAGGTGATTCCTTGTTCAAAATTGCTCGTAAATTCCATGTCAAAATCGTTGATCTTCGACGATGGAACAAAGTGGGACGCTATCTCAAGCCAGGTCAACGCCTGACTGTTTTTGTTAACCCCTCCAGACAAACAACCTAGACAAATCTTTCTTGTACGATAAAGATGGCTGCTTTTAAAAGCAGCCATCGCCTTGTGCTAAATCTCTGACCTTAATACGAGACGCTCTTGCACCAAGCCATACTTTTCAAGGTAATTAGCAATCGTGGTAAAAGTTGTCGTCACCACCTTACTCTCATGATCAGTGATTGTAACATCTGGCATAAACAACGAACCGAGCACTAGTTTTAATCCTGAAACCCTGACTTCTTGAGGCTCAAAGTAAGCTTTAGTGTTTGCTTTAATCTGCTGAATATCATTTGTCTGATAAATAGCAGCATTGATTACATCTAACGTGTGCTCAGTACAGTTTTGATAGGTTAAGGTATACGGGTTAGCAATAGCTGAGTACTGGGGTACATGTAACTGCTGGTAAGTTTTAGAACCTATCACCTTTAATAGTCTTTCCTGGATCTCAGGAGTTGGTATTACAATCCCTGCTTCCAATTGCTCTGCACTTGAAAAAAAATCAACAGGGAAATCAGTCACCAATTCACTAACATTCGGTTGTTCAGCCTTTTGGTAAAGATTATAGATAGCGTAACCGGGTACAGTTCGCCCCTCCCCAACATCAATCATTGAGTAAACACCCAGTGCCGTGTGTGTGTAGCGGATACCCTCTGGCAACTCATCAGCAGGCCGGCCAATCCGGCCAATAAGAAAAACTCTAGCCCCTTTCTTGGCCAAGGTTTTTTCAATACGTTTAGCAAATGTCTTTAATTCTTCTCCGCTAAATTTACTATTTGATTTAGCCGCACTACTGTTAGCAGTAGCGCTAAATGAGCTTAATAGTGCAAGCCCAACAAAAAACATAATCAGTATTTTAGTGTTCATTTTAGGTCACCTCCTTTACGCATCATTTCAGTAGGTGTAGGTCCAGCGGTAATGGCTTCATCGCTTATAGGTAATGGATCACCAATTGGCGTATTAGCAATGTCCCATAATTCTTTACCTGCCTTGCCACTTGCATGACCGACTGCCCCACTCAACACAAGCGGAATTGCTACAACACCTGATGAAGCCATTGCTGAGGCGGCAACTCCATGGCTAACTGCCTGCCCGGAATGAGCAACCGTTTTAACAGAATGATTCTGAGAACCTCCGGCAAATGCTCCTTGAGCGACTAAAGACAGCGCTACGACCAAAGTGCTTATATTTTTAAAATTGAGTTGCATCGTTAAAATCTCCTGAGTTGTTGTTAACGCAGGATTAGATTGCCAACAAAGTACCGATTAAAGAAACTTTTATAGAAAAGTCTCATTAAAATAAACCAATAGTATAGTATAACTATACCATTTGTATGTCTTGTCAAAGGTTTTCAGAAATGTCGCAATCAAATGCTCTAGTTGCTGTTCTAAAAACAGCTCTAAAACAACATGGCCTAACATATGCGGATCTAGCGAAGAAGCTAGTACTTAGTGAAGCAAATATTAAACGAATGTTTTCAACTCAAAATTTTTCACTTAAAAGACTCGATGATATTTGCCAGGTTATGCACCTTGAACTAACCGATCTTTTAAAGTTACTCGAGGACTCGAAACAACGTGTCACTCACTTAACAAAAGAGCAAGAAAAAGAACTTGTATCTAATCCCAAACTTCTCTTAATAGCCATGTGTGCTCGAAACCATATTACTTTTGATGAAATTTTAGAGATGTATAGTTTAGATAAACTAGAACTTATTAAGTTATTAGCAAAACTTGACCAGATACATTTTATTGAGCTTCTCCCAAACAACCTAATTAAACTCGTAGTAGCTTCTGATTTTCATTGGATACCACTCGGCCCTGTAGAAAATTACTACGCCAAGCAAGTCGAAGAAGATTTTTTTAAAAGCCGTTTTTATAAGAAGAATGAAACTCGCTTATTTATCACCGGTATGTTGACTGAAGAGTCATTGCACAATTTACAAAGAAAACTGTACCGTGTGGCAAAAGATTTTTCAGAACTCCAAAAGCAGGATTTAACTCAAACAATAGAAAAACGGAATAACATTGGAATGGTGCTTGCCATGCGACCCTGGACACTAAAGGCTTTTAACGAAATTAAAAAATAGATGATTATTCATCGCCATACAATCACAGTCAGGTAACTTATTCATGCCAGAGAAAATAAATGTCCTAAGCAAAGACTCCTGTTATCAAGGTTTCTTTAATCTAGACCGAGTGATGCTTACTCATGAATTATATGCTGGGGGCATGAGTCAACCAATCAGTCGTGAGGTACTTAAAATGCGACGTGCAGTTGCGGTACTACTCTATGATCCAGTTTTAGATAAATTGGTGATGATTGAACAATTTCGTATTGGCGCCATGGATACCGAGCAAGGAGCCTGGGTTTTAGAACTTGTAGCTGGATTAGTGGAAGCAGGGGAACAAGACAGCGACGTCGCACAACGAGAATCCCTAGAAGAGTCTGGCTGTGAAATATCTAACCTTGAATTGATCCGTGAATACCTCGTGGCACCTGCTGCGACTACAGAACGACTTGCTGTGTACTGTGCACGAGTCGATGCCTCAACTGCAGAAGGCATTCATGGGGTTGCAGAAGAAGGAGAAGATATTCTAGTACGGGTATTAACAGTCGAAGAGGCCATTAATGAACTGGAAGGCGGCAAAATAAACAGCTCATGCCCGATAATTGCCATGCAATGGTTCATGCAGAATCGAGAACGCATACATTCAGAATGGCTAGCAAACTAAAAGGTATGATAATTAACTCTTTGAAAACAGCTACTCGCTATCTTCCTCATATAACCAACATGCTACTTTGTGTTCATGTCCATTAATAAAATTAACCGTAGTTGGATAAACTTCACGACAGCGTGACTGTACTTTCGGGCAACGCTCATGAAAATAACAGCCCGGTGGCGGATTTGAGGGTGAAGGCATATCACCCTCCAAGCGTAATACCTCACGATTGTTATCAGGATCGGGGACAGGCACCGCATTCAGCAAGGCTTGTGTATAAGGATGTTTTGCATTTTCAAGTATTTGCTTAACACTACCCTGCTCAACAATTCTACCAAGATACATAACAGCAACTTCATCAGCTAAATACGCTACGACGGCAATATTGTGGGTGATAAATAAATAACTAAGCTGTAGGTCATCCTGCAATTGCTTAAGCAAATTTAAAACCTGCGCCTGCACGCTCACATCAAGTGCGCTTGTTGGCTCATCACATACAATTAAACGAGGATTTACAGCCAGGGCACGCGCAATCGCTATTCTCTGACGCTGCCCTCCTGAAAATTCGTGTGGATACCGTGACAGCGCATCATCAGGAAGACCGACCTTAGCCATCAACTCACGAATATATTCCTGTCGTTCGGCACGTGAGTTACCGATTCCCTGTGCCTGCATACCTTCTGCCACAATATCCTCTACTAGCATACGTGGATTCATGGATGATGCAGGGTCTTGAAAGATAATTTGAAATTCACGTCTTAATCGTCGTAAAGCCTCACCGCGTAAAGTCGTTAATTCAGCGCCATCGAATTGAACAGTACCGGCAGTTGGATCAAGCAGCTGTAATATTGCCTTACCGACTGTCGTTTTACCGCAACCCGACTCGCCGACCAATGCAAGCGTACGTCCAACTGGCAAATCAAAATCAACACCATCAACAGCTTTTACATGTCCTACAGTACGCCGTAAAACACCACGCCGAATTGGGAAGTGCATTTGTAAACCATCAACTTTCAATAACGCATTTTTATCTCGCACTGCTTTTTTCTGTGTTACCACGGCAGGGGCATCGTTTATCTGAATATCATCAACTGAAAGGTGGCAGCGATAACCTTGAGTACGATTTCCCTGCCATGGTGGTAAAGATTTATGACAAATTTCATTAACCGATTCACAACGGTCGATAAAACGGCAGCGCTCAAAATCCTGATTAAGTGACGGAACCATTCCTTCAATAACGTCTAGGCCATGGTCACGCTTTTCAGCACTGGGCAATGATCGAAATAATTTTCTGCTATAAGGATGTTGAGGCAGTCGAAAAAATTCTTTTACATTTGCATGCTCGATCATTTGTCCCGCATACATAACACCTATTCGATCCGCCATTTCTGCAGCCACACCCAAATCATGTGTGATCAACAAAATAGCCATCCCCGTTTTACGTTGGATATCTTTTAGTAAATCGAGCACCTGCGCTTGAATAGTTACATCCAGTGCAGTGCTAGGCTCATCTGCAATCAAAACCTCAGGACGTCCCGCCAATGCCATAGCGATCATGACTCGCTGTTTCATGCCTCCAGAGAGTTGGTGTGGATACTCCCGCATGCGCCTTTGCGCATCAGGAATACCGACAGCCTTAAATAATTCAAACACTCGATTCTGAATATTGTTTGCACTGTCAGGATCGTGCAGTCGCACAGATTCTGCAACCTGCTCACCAAGACGCATGACAGGGTTCAATGACGTCATTGGTTCCTGAAAAATCATACCGATACGCCCACCTCGCTCACGGCGCATTTCAACTTCGGGTAGATCAGGCAATGACCGACCACTTAACTCAACTTTTCCACTCACAATACGGCCAGATGGAGGTAACAGGCGCATCAATGAAAGCGCAATCATGGATTTACCACAGCCTGACTCACCGAGCAAAACGAATGTTTCTCCCCTGTTCAAATCAAAGCTAACGCCATCTACAGCACGTACGGGGTCGAGCTCACTACCTAATTGAGTCTTTAAATCACGAACATGTAATACAACTTCCTGTTTATCAGATTCATCATGATTCATTGCAGCTTCGATCATGCTCATTTCCCTTCCCTCACACGAGGGTCAAAGGCATCCCGCACCACATCTGAAAACAAGTTTGCCGCTAGAACCAGGGCAAACATAAAAATAAAGGCAGCGAGCAATGACCACCAAACGACAGGTTCACGTGCCAGTTCTAAGCGCGCACTGTTAATCATATTGCCCCAGCTATTTGTGTTGGGATCAACACCAATATTGATATATGACAACACGGCTTCAGCCAATACAAGACCACTAAAATCAAGTACAACCACAATCAATACTATATGCATGACATTTGGCAAAATATGACGCATTAAAATAGTGAAATGTGACACACCGAAGGCTTGTGCAGCCTGTACATACTCAAGCTGACGCAACTTCATGCTTTCACCGCGCAATAAGCGGCATAGAGAAGTCCAACTCGTAACGCCTAAAATTAGACATAAAAATAATAAGCGAAAATCAGCACGTTCAGTCAAACTGTTAAATTCACCCTGATGGTTACTCATATAGATCTGCATCATTAATACAGCGGCGGCAATCAGTAAAACACCCGGAACAGAACTCAGCGTTGTGTAGATGTATTGAATAACATCATCAATCCAGCCACGAAAATAGCCTGCCATGATGCCGAGTAGTACTGCAGCCGGCAACATAACCAGTGTGGTCAAAGTACCAATAACCAGTCCTGTACGAATGCTTTTAAGTGATTGATAAAAAACATCTTCACCGACCTTATCTGTGCCTAATACATGATACGAACCACTGAGTGAAACCGACACACCTGCCAACACACACATTATCAACAGTACGAATGCAGCGGTATGTTGTGCCGCTTTATCGGTATCATGCCACCAGGCTATCAACTGCAAACGCAGCAAAAAAATCATCAGAATTGAAAAAAATATGAAACCGTAGATTGCACCCAATGTTGATCGGTAGGCTATATCCCCGGCGCGGTCTAGTGCTGGATTTTCAAGATGACTACCACCATATTTAAGACGAGGATAATCACGTACCTTGCTTCCGTCAGCCTGCTCAATAGTTTCCTTGCCAAAAAGATATGCGGCAAAAGGTGATGAATAGGTTTTTTCACGCTGCTCGCGTAATGGCGCAGCAATTGTGTCAAGCAAGCTGAGCACTTCCGTTGAGTATATTATTTCGCCCTTGTCATTTTTCCCACTTGCTGGATTGTAGTGCAACGTGTCCATAAGGCCGATAAGAACATATACTAAAATAACGACGGCTGAACCCATTGCCGTCTTGCTTTGCGCCACGCGCTGCCAAGGTGCAAGCAAGTGGCTATGTCTACGCGCGTACCAAACAAATACGGATACCAGCAGTATCAGTAGATAAATCAATGCATCCGTATAAAGAATAACGGGCTGGAAAGACATGATCAGTCTAACCTCACTCGAGGATCTGCGATGGTATATGAAATATCAGTCAGAATTAATCCTAATATATAAAGTACTGCGCCAAGAAAAACCATAGCACGCACTATTGCAAAATCCTGGCTGCTAATTGCATCAATCGTATAACTACCCAGACCGGGGATACCAAAGAACGACTCAACCAACAAGCTACCCATAAACAAAGTAGGCAACACCACCACTACACCGGTGAGAATCGGAATCAAAGCATTTCTAAAGACATGCTTGAACAGCACCCAATGTTCAGCAAGGCCTTTAGCACGCGCTGTGCGTACAAAGTCCTTGTTGATTTCTTCCAAAAACAGGGTGCGGTACCAGCGCGCACCCGAGCCTATTGACCCAACAATGCCAATCAGTACGGGCAGGACTAAAAACTTCCAGGCATGCACGCCTGTGTCATATCCGGATATGGGTGCCAAACTGAGTAACTTTCCAATCAGCACCTGGCCCCCGATGATATAAAATAAACCGGAGATCGACATCATGGCCACACACAGCACCACTCCCCAAACATCGAGATAAGTACCACGAAAAAAGGCCAATAATAATGAGAACGTAATATTGATCGACAAGCCCACCAACATGGTTGGCACGGCTATCGCTAAACTAGGCCACATACGCTGGCTAATATCATGACCAATATTACGGCCGCTGTCTGACTGGCCAAACTCAAAGGCAAATAATTTGAGTGACTTCTCAAATAAGATGCTATCAGTGAGTACAGCTAACCCTTCCGCGTCCACATTGTAGACTAGAGGTTTATCGTATCCCCGTTCTGCTTTCCACTGCTCTACAGCGGCATCTGTTACACGTTTATTACCAAGATGCATTCTCGCCATTTCATCGGGGGAATTGAGCACAAAGAACAAAAGGAACGTGAGCAAATTCACCCCTATTAATATAGGAATAGCATAAAAGGTACGCCTGACGATATAGGCCATCATAATGCTTGGCTCCTTTCACGTGCACGATAGTCGCGTATCGCAGGAACCACCGAAAGCAATATGAGCAAACCCAGTATACCAATCGGCCACAATACAGGTTGATTCCAGGTCTCTTGATTCACAGCCCGGACATCGGCATTAATGCGTTTGTATTTAAGTGTGTTATTGGCCATCAAATGTGGCCATGCATTACTGTACCAATGGTGATGCAGGCTAAATGCTTTGGGATAAAAACCAAATAGCCATGGGCTTTGTTCACGTAAGATAGCCACCATTTGATCAATCACCCGCTGCCGCTCCACACCATTGGGTAGGTTTTTCATACGATCAAATAACTGGTCGAATTCTGTATTGGAGAAATTCGCTGCATTCTCACCATTATGTTCAACTTTTCCATTGGGTCCGTATAACAGAAAAAAGAAATTTTCTGGATCGGGGTAATCGGCATTCCAGCCCCAACTAAATATCTGTGCAGTACCCTTGATCATTTTTTCTTGAAAACGATTGTAATCCGTCGAGCGTACGACTAGCTGAATACCGATTTTCTTCATCTGATTGGTATACCACTGCAACATAGATTTACTACCAGGGCCTGCAGCGGGCGTATCATAGTACAAGATTAAGGGGCCGCCCGTTTTAGGGTCTCGACCCTCGGTATAACCGGCTTCAGTCATCAAGATTTTGGCATCATCAATAGTGCGTCGCTTTATCTTTCCTTGCTTCCATTCGTAAACAACAGGATTCACCCCCGCTTTACCCGAACGGTAACCGAAGATACCCGGCGGCAATGGTCCCTGGGCCGCTTCACCACGTCCATTTTGAAAAATGGAAATGTATTCTTCCATATCTATGGCTATGGCTATGGCCTGGCGCAGTTTACGCGCCGACTCACGTGCTTGCGCAGTTGTTTGCTGGTTACCCAATACGGCGTCACGCATATTGAAACCGGTATAAAAGATAGACGCCTGAACAGCTGTGTTTAACTCAATACCTTTATCCCGCATACTTTTTGTTAAAGATGCTTCGCCTGTGCTGGCAAACTGCACAGCCTCATCAAAACTGTCGGAGGCAATGCCCGAATTATCAAAATAGCCTTGCAGAAACTTGTTCCAGCGAGGAATTGCTTCTTTTTCCAGACTATAAACAGCCTTATCAATAAATGGCATGGCCTTGCCTGAATCTATCATCAAGCCAGCTTCACGATCCTTTTCACT